>OIYR01001296.1_pt1 | contig 12766 bp, 13 predicted proteins | sample 1588221 | NCBI WGS metagenome assembly OIYR01 (sample SAMN03283292) | human gut metagenome | biome: human-associated habitat; material: feces | host: Homo sapiens | place: Peru | collected 2012 | reverse complement strand
CCGTCGAGCGGAAGGGGTAATATCACATCTACGTATCTCATATCTTATCTTCTGAAACGATGGGATGCTCCACTTAGGAGCATTCGTTTTGCAAAGTTAGCAAAAAAAAAGCAGATATCCATCATTGGATACCTGCTTTTAAATATTTTAATAGGTATAAACCTCTTCTCGTCTTTGGTTAGAACCAGTAACCCAAGGCAATCTGCCAGGAATTGTTGTGGCTCTTGTCCTTACCGGCATTAGCAACTGCATCAAGTGCTTTAGAAAGACTGGCATCAGCTGACTTGCCGCAAGCGATGTTGTAGTTTGCTGAAACCTGAAGATGATTCAACAAGGTTACACCGGCACCTACGTTTACACTGAAGTTAGACTTCTTCAAAGAATAGCTGCTTGATTCATTCCACTTGAAGTTTTTGTTTCCAACGTTGATACCCCACTGTGGACCAGCAAAGAGGAAAATGTTAGCCAGGCTGCTCAAGCCAAAACCATAACGTACGTTGACAGGAATATTGATAGACTGCTGCTTCACGTTCGCCTGACCAAAGTCACCATTAGTACCTACATACTTAACGTCAGCCTCTTTCTGGTCGTACAAAGCTGCAGCATCGAAGCTCAAGCCTACGATAGGCACAGTAACCTTCACCATAGGACCAACAAAGAAACCAGTCTTGTTGGAAGCATCAAATACATCCTCGCTGAAAGACATGCTTGTCACGTTCAAACCGCCCTTCAAACCGAACTTAATCTGTGCGTTTGCGCTAGTAGCATACATCATTGCTGCTACCATGAATACAAGTGATAAAATCTTCTTCATTTTCTTACCTTTTTTAATTGTTACTAATTCAATATGTTCACACTATATGTTGAATTCAACATCTCTTTTACTTAATGGCGTTCTCTCCTCAACATCTTAATGGCGCTCTCTTCGCACCGTGACTCTAGCCGAACCGCTGGCAGAAGAGGTTCTGTTTTTAGCCTGCTTTGACTTGACACGGGAAACCTTGCCGGTATTGGCAGATGCGCCACGCAATCCTGTGCTTCGGCGGTTCTTCCTTACACTACCCTTTACATCCTTTGCTGCATTGGCAATGCTGTCCAGTGAATCCTTTCGTGCCTGATTACCCCAGATATTCTTCTCAAAGGCAACCAGTTCAGCCTCGATGCGTTTCTGCTCCTTTGCCATGGCAGAATCCGTGGTACAGTATTGAGAAAGGGTTTGTCCCAACAGATTATTGGTCTTGTAAATCTTACCCTTATATTGATTTCTGGCAAAGTAATCATCAATGCTCATCACAACGGCATTGTTCAGATTGCTTGTCATCACCTGCTGTCGGGTGAGATAAGGAGCCAGATCATCATACTTCACCCAGAAGAGGGGATACTTGGTTCCACCGTCTCCAAAATCATCCTCACGGGTCATGATAGGGCAAAGCGCCAACACCTTGGTATGGAAGGTAGCAGAACGCTGGTCGAAGAAACTGCTTTCCTTGATATAATACGATTTCACCTCACGCGAAGGGATATCGCTGTTGTCTAACTTGATTCTACCATTTGCCTGCTTCTCGTAGTAGATATGATAGTTGTCCAGGAAAGACTTCGGATCCACCCGGTCGGCAGCGGCAAAACTTTCATTACCATCCATGCGATATTGGAATACGGTAATCTTTCCCGTCATCATCAATCTGAAGATGGTGGTAAAGAGATTCATCTGATTTCCCTTCGGCTCTACAGGATAATAGAGCGCAGCATTGGCTTCATTGTTGAGATCCAGTTCACGGTAGATATCTCTTCTCCAAACCACGTCCTCTTCCATCGGGAGAGCAGTAGGAAAGGAGATCTGCGCACGCAGGGTTGGAGTATCGCCATTCTGCTGCGCTGCTTTCTTCTGTGCTGCCGCCTGCCTGCGGGCCTCAGGTTGTGCACAGATGCCCTGCACCATTCCCAAGAGCAGGAACAAGAACAATATCTTTTTCATTGACTTTGATTTTTAAATTTGAAAACTCCGTTATTACTTTACGATAACTTCCATTGCCGAAGGCAGGGTTCGCATGATGCCGTCGGGACCTACAGCTCTGATATGAGAGATGTAGAAACGACGGTTGCGATACAGCTTTCTGAACTCCTCACGCTGTCTGGCCGAGAAACTGGCTCCAGCAGAAGCCAGCGGAATGGCATTACCCATATTGTCGAAGAAGACGGTTTCGAAACCTACTACCTTGAAAGGAATATCCAGAAGTCCATCGTCGATGGCTGCATGAATGCCCGTGGCACCCATCAGATTGGCCTTTGCCAAACCGCCACCTCTGAATCTGTCTGTTCCCATTGCGATATAAGCGGTAGGATCTGGCAATTTTCTGACATGGAAAACAAAAGGCGGCAGCGAGCGAACCTGTCCCTTATCTCTTGCCGTTACATGAATGATAACATCCCTGCCAACGGCAGATGGAGTCGCCACGAAATGACCGTTGCCTTTTGATACGAACGAGCCACCACTCATAGAGGCAGAGATGGCATTCGCCGGAACCCCCGGCACACTGATACTGATAGGATTGGCATAACCCGCATAAAGCACATTCATCAAGTCGGCTGCCACTGTAGCAGAATTCGGAACAGGCAATACGGTATATTTCTGACTGAAGTTACGACGGATTTCCTCACCATCCTTGCCTTTCATCAGAATATAGCCATTAAACAGATGTTCTCCTACCCCACCAGCCGTAAAGCTATATCTACCATCAGCAGCCTGAAGCCGACTGCCATTGACATAGATTTCAGGGCGCTGGGTACTGTCTATAGCCGCCATCACCACCTGTGAGTTGAATCGCTCACCCGCATAAAGGGTCGTCTTTTCAGGAATCACGAAGGCATTCATCTCACTCACATTCAGTTCCACGAGTTTCACATCCTTCTTCTCATCGCCCTTCCGCGGTTCATCCTGCAAGCTTCTCTTCACCTTCTCCACCAACGACTTTCCCTTGACACCGAGTTCCTCTTCAGTAGGAGTATTCAGTGCCAACATAGCCATCAAGACGACATACATCAGATTGATCATCTTCTGGCGTGGTGAAATCGGTCTTTTCTTTATTGCCATTTATTTTTCTTTTAAGTTTGCGGTCATCGCTGCTATCATACGTGCATAGATGCTGTTCAGTTGCTCTATCTGCTGAGCCATCTTCCGGGTCTGCTCATTGATCTGGTCGATGGTACCAATCTGCTGACTGGCACTTTTCAACTGCATCTCATAAACCTTGGTAATACCGGTAAGCGTGCGGTTCAGGTTTTCCATCTCCTCACTGTCACGAGTCAGACGAGAGCTCTGCTCATTAACCTTGCCAAGGGTATCTACCAGATTCTTCAGTTCATCCACATAGCTGCTCTGCACTTTCTGCATTTCCTCAGAAGCTACCTGCATTTCTGCCAAGGCATCCGGCTGAGCTATTGAGGAAGCCTGGTTGGCAACACCAGCAATTGGAGAAGAAGATGCTCCTATGGTAGAAGCAGCCACATTCTTGTCCTGGTATTCTACCTTACCCGTCTCCAGATACTCCTCCGTCACATGAGTAGGAAGCTCTCTGCCATCAGCAGTCTTATCGAAAGGACGGTCGAAAGCAGACAGGAAGAACACGATAATCTCAGTGCCCATTCCCAGGAAGATCATCAGTTTGGCTCCGGGAAGATGCGTCAACGTGAAGAGAGTACCTGCAATAACGATACTCGCACCCCAACTATATGCATAGTTCAGGAAAGTTTGTCCCGGAACGCTATCCATCCACTTCTGCAGACGATAGACAATATTATATTTACTATAGTCACCCATTTTGATTATCTCCTATTCTTATTTCTTGATGGTTTCTGCTTGGCACTCGATGTGGTAGCCAGACTTCTTACGCAGCGGAATCCGATATACGAACGTGGCTGGTTCTGGTATTCCCAAGAGCGCCATGCCGAGCGGATAAAAGATTCCGGGTCTTTCCAGGAACCCCCTCTTACACTCTTTTTCTTCAACCGGTAAGGATCTTCCTTGGCTGCATTGTATTTCAGGTCAGGATTCAGATCATTCATCGCATCCACTCCTGCCTCCGTATAAACGGTACTGGTCCATTCTGCCACATTACCAGCCATATCATAGAGCCCGTTCGAGTTGGGTGAATAAATACCCACCTTACTCGTTATCAGGTTACCATCCTTGGTATAGTTACCCCTATCTGGCTTGAAGTTGGCATAGAAACATCCATCTCCATTCTTTACGTCAGCATTGTCCCAAGGGAACTCACTCTGATTCTTTCCTCTAGCAGCAAACTCCCATTCTGCCTCTGTTGGCAGACGGTAACGCTGCACGAACCTTGCCTCCGGTCCCAAACCTTTCAGAAGGTAGTCGGTACGCCAGGCACAGAAGGCATTCGCCTGCTCCCAGGTGACACCCACAACAGGATAATCGTTGTAGGCAGGATTACTGAAATAGCTTCTCAGATAAGTTTCATTATCTGAGTTGCGGAAATCATTCACCCAGCAAGTGGTATCCGGATAGATATTCACGATATAAGTATTGAGGAAATCCCACGGACCGCTCAACGGGCGGTTGATGGTCTCTCTCACCACTCTACCCTCATCATCATAATAAGCAGTATCCTTCGAAATCATCACCACCTCATCAGGATTTATCTGGATATCTGTATTCAGACTGCGCTCCTGCGGATTGATTCGGTTACGGCGAAGGGCAGCTGCAGTGTAATCATAGATTTCATACTTATAGTTGAGCTGGCGCCAATCAATCAGCTTCTCACCGGTCACAGGATTCACATTGTAGAGACTTTCTATCGCACGCAGTTCATCCTCATTCGGCTTTCTTGGCAAAGGCTTCTTCCAGTTAACCTGCGGAGGAACCGGGTCGCCATTCTTGTCTTCGGTAATCATATAGGTCTCATCACCGGCATAGGCAGGATCAGCAAGACGGGTACGAAGGATGGAATCGCGTACATAAGCAACAAACTGCTTGTACTCAGAGTTCGTAATCTCAGTATCATCCATCCAGAAACCATCTACGGAAACATCCTTGCGGGGAGTCTTTGCACCCCATAGTGAATCCTGAGTCTCAAGCCCCATCTTCAGGAAGCCACGGTTCACCTTTACCATTCCGTAAGGTGTAGGCTCCACGAACCCTCTTCCGCTTACGCCCACAACTTCTCCTCCTCTACCTGCCATGGAAGTAGATTTGGCGCTGAAACAGCCACTCAGGGAGAGCAGTGCTACAAGTGAGCAGAAGAGCCCTAATATTTTCTTCATTTCAATATTCATATTCTTGATGATATACTATAGTATTCTAACACTTTGATGTTTGTTCTTTCCTTTTTTGGCAAGACTGATCTCAGTCTGGTATCCGATGAAGAGTTCATGGCTACCATTGCCCGCATTCAACTTCGAAGTATAGCACTCATAACTGTACCCAAGCATCACCCCATGAAAAGTACCTCCCAATAGAAAGGTCACAGAATGATCAGGACTGTAGGTGAGTCCACCATACAAATGCTTTCCCTCGTGCTGATATACCAGCCGCCCAGTAACATCGCCTCGCCACGCCGTACCATCATACCTGACAAGAGCAGATGACTTTATAGATAAAAACGGATTTCTCAGTTGAATATTGTATCCACCAGTCAAATAATACGTTGCATCAATCTTAAATTCATTTGAATCCCCCAGATTGATCGTAGGAGAAGTAAGATGCTGCCCTGAAAGCCCAACATACCAATTACGATGAATGAAATAGAGACCCAAGGCAAAATCCATTCCGCTTCCCTCTACATTTGTCGTAGCAAAAGCAGGGTCGCCCGATTCTTCTGCATCCACCTTGCTTCCATCAAAACTCTCACTCAGCATACTGCCCTGCAATCCAAAGCTCATCATTCCTCCCCATATCTTCTTTTTATAAGCATACTGCAGGCTAAGACGCTGATGGGTAAAGAGACCTATCTGGTCATTCATTAGCGAAACGCCCACACCCTGCTGATGATTGAAAAGCAGGAAAGGCATATCAGCTGCCAGATACATCGTACGGGGATTGTGTTCGAAGCCAGCCATATCAAGAGCATAAGCAGCCGTAACATTCAGTTTTGCCTGCTTACCCACTGCTGCAGGATTGAAGGATGACTCCATATCGAAATAATGACTGAAGGATGGATCATACTGCGCTCTCGTACAGAGCACGCCTGCCAGCAAAAAACATAATATGATGATTCGTCTTAACACAATGTAATAACGTAAATTGTCGCTGAATATTATATATAATGTAATGATTGTAGGAACATCCAGGCAAATATAAACTGGAAAAGGAACATAAAGAAGATGAAAAAGGCTGTTCTCCGTATAGAGAACAGCCCTATCATCGACTTTTAATATTCGTCGTCATTCCAGAGGAATATTAGGGCTGAATACCAAACACTTATAGCCTTCTAACTTTTTTATTGAACATTTTATTAAGGAGTAAAAGTCGCTAAAAGGCTTTTCTAAACCTATCTTGCAACTCCTTGATTCGCTCTAAAAGTTTTTCGAAAGATAAAGTCTGACCATAGATAAAGTGGTTACACATCTCTGCATAATCACCTTCCCAATCCTTCATCAACTCTTGCCTAGGAACGAAATCAATCTCACTAGGCATCAACTTAGAATAATCTACATACCCAACAGCATAGTATATGGAACGATGCTTAACTATACGCTCATACAAATCAATATCCTGCAGGGCTTGTTTGCCAAATCCTGTATCCATCAAGCGTTCGAGATCATAAAGATGTCTAGACATTCGGACATGACGAGGAGTCTGTTTCTGAAATTCCTCGCATAGCAGGAATGCCTTCTCTAGGAATGTTCGAGTAGGCACAACTGTTCTGACCGTAGCTGTAGCCGCCGCATCTTCTCCAGGGAAAGTCTGCTCAATATATGATGAAATCAAACGGTCTTCCGTAGGTTCATTCATAGACAAGCAACTAATCTCTATCTTAACTCTTGGCGGAATATACTCTATCGTATGACCAAGCATAGACTCATAATGAACGAGAATGACAGACGGATCCTTATCACTTGCAACGGGACTTGCCTTACCATCCTCATCAATTTCCTCTACTACATTTTCTATATGGTATCCTTCCACACCAAGTTTCTTTAGATTTTCATCCAACTCTGCTGAAACTGTATCAAGAAAATACCTACGTGCCTTCTTGCGAAGTTTTTCACGCTGATTCTTTGTCGTCTTCTCTATACCGAAGAATTCATGGCTTACAGATAAGTCTATATCCTCACTGAATCTTTCTATCAAATTCCATCCTTTACTGAGACTTGTACCTCCCTTAAAGATGAGTTGATCTGCACATGAACATTTGAAAAGAGCGTTGAGCACCACAGTTACTCACCAGTCCTTTTCAATTGCAACCTGATTAATACGAAACTTCTCTTCCGCACGTTGCAACATTGCTATTCGTTCATCTATTGTGTGATTTAACCAAAGTGTCATAATGCTCGTTTTTATCTATAATATCAGTTATCAGCTTTCTCATCCATACTGGCATGAGAGTAAGATCTTGTACAAACAAGTCTTTATGTTCCTCTTCATTGACCAATTTTCTAATGGTAGAGAGTTCTTGATTACCTACATTCTTTTGTCCTAATGTTCTAAGAGCTTGCACAAGTAGCGCTGCCAACACAGTCTGAAAAGCAAAGTTCTTAGGAACACTTCTCTTCAACTCTATAGTCCGATTTCCAAGAGTCAAGACTCGTCCACTTCCCGATGTCAGATAAGTATATTTTGTAGGCACCTGTGTTGAGAGTCCAAGTTTGTTGAGCGCTGTAACTCCTGAAGGTTGTATTTGTACCTTATCTCGCTGGGCTATAGCCATCACCATTTCATCTATTGATGGATAGACTATCCCAAATCGGGTATTCTTAGGGCGAAGATAAACCCCATTAGCTAATCGAACTATATTTCCCTTTTTTTCTTCTACAGAAAGTGCACGACTTACCACCTTCTCATTATCATTGATGTCCGAGAAGTCTGAGATGAAGAGAATCTGCCCTTCACTTGTCTCGTATATACGGTTTGCTATTTCTGCCATATCGTTTTCTTTCTTTAATGGTGCAAAAATACAAAAAATCAGCGATATGTGTAACACCCCGCCGATTTAATTAACTTTTTTTATGTAGAAAACTTTGCAAATATTTTCCACAATCACTTATTTTTATTCACTCTTAGCTGTCTGTGGTACTCACGGCTCTTGCGTTGTAGTTCTTCCTTATGACTGGCATAATATCGACGTTGATACTCTTTTTTCGTGGCAGTTTTTCACTCTTTAAGAGACATACAGGCAAATTCTCCGAATGAATCTGGATACTGCTTGATTATTGCAGTAAAGACTGCGGACAAGACCTGCACGACAATGGAGTTTCCGGCTCGCCAATATAGAGAATAGTCAGAAGTCTTACGATGACGACCATTTATAAACATAAGTTTCGCTATTTGTTCTTTTGTGTAACCTTCTTTAGGTAAAGCCTCGTATGGTCGCAAGATTCTGTTGAGATACAACTCTTCAACACCCATAAATCTGAGACATTCTTCCGGGGTAAGTCTTCTGATTCTCATATATTGTCCTTCTTTGAGACTATCAACAACTGAAAGAAATTTATCTCTATTAGAACATGCTCTTAGTGCTTTTACTGTTTGCTTAGAAGGCTTCGCATTTTCTAAGACTGCAGGAACTATATGCTTATCACCTCTCCACACTTCTATGACACAAGCAGAACGTTCTCTTCGACAACCGGTCATATTTATCAAACTAGTTCCACCGGTAGTAGTCATCAAAGTTTGTATTGTACCATTTGAACATAAAGGATAAATAAAGCGTGAAATACATTCAGTTAATTGAGAGGTAAGCAGTTTACTTGGATGCTCTATATTCTTGTTTACGGAAGCAACATACCCATCCTCGGCATTACGAATGATGTCGATATAAGTGTTCTGTTCTTCAACTGTCAGATAGTATTTATCATCAACTACATCAGAAAGTAAGTCTTCTGGCTTTATCTTTAATTTCTTTGTCTTAGGCCATTCGAAATTAGTCTTTTCATCATTATCTATACGCATGGAGACCATAATGAGACGTTTTCTATTTTGCGGGATGCCAAAGTCTGCGGCACATAGCACTTTGTAGTAGCTGACATAACCATAACTTGCAACTGTTCTCGCCCATTTCTTAAAATCATCATCATTTCTTGGATCAAGATAGCCTTCAACATTTTCAAGGATAAGCCACTTCGGACGTTTTGACGCAATCGCTCTTTCTACCTCCCATATCAAGGAAGACTCTGTACCCGAACCTTTCTCAAAACCTTCACGCCGTCCTGCTCTACTTGCATTTTGGCATGGACTGGAATAGAACAAGATGTCAAAGTCTTCAACTTGACTCCAGTTTATTTTAGATACATCAGGATAACATCGATTCGCATATTCAGGGAATGCGAGGTTATGTACAAGTTGAACTAATGAATTTATGTCACTCCAACCAATAAGTTCAACACTAAAGCGATCCTTAAAGTTCTTGACTGCATCTATCAAGCCCATCATTTGGGAATCATACCCACTAAACAGGGTAAACATCTTAATCTTTTTATTCATATTTCTTTGTATTATATTTTGGAAAAGTCTGAAAACGCTTTTGGTTTTCAGACTTTTAGGTTAGTAATTATGCTGCTATATTAAAAGAGGTGGTTACAAACTTCTCAATGGTATCAAAATTTACAACATCTGCTATCAAGTCACGGGTCTTAGGCGATAAGGCTGCACACACTATAAGTTGTGACAGCATAGCCTGCACTTCTCTTTTTTGTGCAACTATATCGGTTCGTGTCTTGATTTTCAACTCCTTTGAAACTCCTGAGAGTGTTTTAAAGATGATAGACTTACCATTGAAGCTCGCAGAAATGGCATTGTTTGTTTGAAACTTCACTTCAGACTCCAAAGAGAGTCCTTTCATCTGCAAATAGAAGAGTGTATCTTCTGAAGACGTCATGTAAACCATTATTGTAGAAGAGATTGCTTTAACGACGGCATCAATAGAGTCCTGTTTGCTTTTTTCTTTTGGAACATCATAGACTACAGAGCTATCTAAAGTTGGCAAAGCTGCATCTGACTTGACTTTCGTCTTTGGTTTCTGCGACAGTTTTAGCAACTTGTCTTGTCCTTTTTCGTACATATCGACAATGGCATCTTCCAATTTATTGTAATCAAGTTTGCCTGGTGTCTTTCGCCATCCTTTTGAACCGTCAAGCAAAGAATCGTATGACTTGCAATGTGCTACACAATAGAGCAAATCATCATGCATACTACAATGCTTTTCATCGGTTGCTTTTCCAGAAGCGAGTTTCTTGGTAATGGTCACCATACCTAAAGAAGCATCTTGAATCGCTTTCGTGAATTTAGCGTCCTCTGCACCTTTATTATTAATGGCAGCCTCTTGAACAAGTCTTGCAATTTTATGAGCAGACTCTTTCGAGAGACATAGAAAATCGACACTTTCAGGAGTAAGAATGCCTTTGGCTATAAAGTCTTTGGCATTGGCTTTAATTCTTTTTGCATACTTGTTTTTGTCAAGAGACTCTTGATTGTTTGTCACACTTGTTGTCTTAGTTAAATTCTTAATCTGTTTCATAGTTTTATTCTCTTCTTTTATTTTTGTGTTATAAATATCTGTAATAGAAATCGATTTTTCAATATGCTTGCCGTCATAGATTGCAAAATACATTTTTCCATTCTTTTTAGGCTCACCATCATAAATAACATTTTGGTTGCTATCTAAAATGACAAATGATGTTCGACTACCTAGAGCACCTTTTTGTAGCAGAGAATCTGCTTCTTTTATTGTTGCGATATAAGCGGTATCGGCATCTGGATAAAATCTGATAGCACCACTCTGCTGCCCGATACGGAGATATGCGAAATAACTATTTGTGTAGTTCATATACTTGGTAACATTCTCCTTTTCATTGTCTATGGAGTCTGACGAAAGTCTCATCGTGCTAGACTCTTCCTTTATTGCTGCAGCTTCATTCTGTATTAAACACTGTAATTTATCCTTTATTATTCTCATAATTAACTCATTATGACTTTTTCAAAGCAATTAAGGAGAGTGTGCACCCTACTCCAAAATCGCTTTTACTTAAATCTCTTTATTTTTTCACCATCAAGAATATGCATCGATGGCGTTGCCATATAAGTCATTTTAAACCTATATATATAATAAGGTGTACAACAAGAGGGACACCTCTAACCTCTTCGCTTAAAATAAAGCGTTTTCTTTTACTGGCTCTTGAGGCAACAATTCGACATAATAGCCTTTCTTCACGAGATGTCTGCGTCCTTTCTTAAGGTATTGTTTTAAATACGGGTATTCTACACCTAAAAAGATTGCAGCCTTGCGTCTTGACTCAAATACCAATCTTTCACCTGTCGTGTCTGAAATTAGGGCAACAGGCATAATTTCATTTTTTTCCATATTTATGTTTAAAATTGAAGATGTACTTAAAGGAGACATCTTACACCCTTCCATTGCTGGATAAATTATTATATAATAATGACGAGTCTCTACATCACTAAAATTTAAAACTCATTTTTCATTATTATCGCTTATTATAAAAGCGATGATAAAAGTTTATTTTTTCTCCAACTTTTTTTATTAGAGAAGGAATTGATTAATGTCCATGAAGTATCTTTCGTAGATATTACGGACTGTTTCTATCTTTTTTTGAACAATAAGCTTCCACACGCCTTTACTTCCTCCTTCATAGAGCTTGATACCTCTCAGAAAGTCTGGATACTTTAAGAGAATTGTTTCGATGGTGGTATTATCGCGACAAGACTTCATGTAAACATCGATACCACCGACCTTACTTATCTCAGTTCTAAACTTTCTCCAACAAATCTGGCGTTTTGGTTCTTCATCTACGATTGTCACCTTATTAATATTAGGAGTAGTGTTTGTTGATGTTGACGTCTCGGGGGTTGTTGGGGTAGAAGTCTCTGGTTTTACATGAGACTTCTCCACCGAACTTATCTTCTTCAACTTTCGCAACTTTCGACCTTCACCAGTTTTGAAATAAACATAAACTTCACCAGAGTGTTTACGACATCTTACAACTACCTTATCAAGAATCTCCTCATCACACTCTACCAAAACTGTGGCCTTCTTACGAACCACCAACATTTTCTTTACATACTTCTTCATAACTTTTAAATTTTAAATTAATAAAATATCTTATCTAACTCTTTTTCTCTTGTATTGAGTCTTGGTGAAAAAGTTTAGAATTTGCATAAAAAATGTTCAAAAAATTACAAATCAGCTTCAACAATAGACTTTTTATCCAACTTCCTATACAAGCCAAAATTTAATTTTTGAGTAGATGAGAGAATATTATAAGAAAGTAGATAATGAAACTATCAATGAGCTGATGACAAGCTTGGAAGAAAACGAAAAAGCAATTAAACTATATGAAAATATGAATTTTAAAATAATTAATATAAGAAAAAAATATTATAATGATATTGATGCTTATGTTATGGAAAGGAATTAATATGAATGATGTCTACATTTTAGCAGTTGAGTCAAGTTGTGACGATACAAGTATTGCAATTGTAAAAAATGGTAAAGAATGTATTGCAATGAGTATATCTTCACAAATAGACGTTCATAATAAATTTGGAGGTGTTGTACCCGAAATTGCTTCG
>OIYR01001295.1_pt1 | contig 12771 bp, 7 predicted proteins | sample 1588221 | NCBI WGS metagenome assembly OIYR01 (sample SAMN03283292) | human gut metagenome | biome: human-associated habitat; material: feces | host: Homo sapiens | place: Peru | collected 2012 | reverse complement strand
GCCAGGCAGACCCTACCCTCTGCAAGCACCTCGAAGAGGCTGGTGCTGCTACCGTAATGCCACTTGCTGCACCTATCGGTACCAACAAGGGATTGAGAATGAAGGACTTCCTGCAGATCATCATCGAGCAGGCTACTGTTCCTGTAGTAGTAGATGCAGGTATCGGTGCGCCTAGCCACGCTGCCGAAGCTATGGAGATGGGTGCCAGCGCTTGCTTGGTTAACACCGCTATCGCCGTTGCAGGTGATCCTGTAGAGATGGCTAAGGCATTCAAGGAAGCAGTGGTATGCGGTCGCCGTGCTTACGAGGCAGGTCTCGGAGCCATCAGCGATTGTGCCGAGGCAAGTTCTCCTCTCACCGCATTCCTGAACGAATAATTATTATATGATAATCCTTTAAACATTATGCCAAACGATAAGAAAGCTTACGCCCAGAGAGAAAAGGCGTATATGCAGGGAAAACTTTTCCCACAGATCAAGGTTGGAATGACCAAGGTAAACCTCACTCCTACTGTTGTGAAGGATGAGCGCGGCATTCCTCATACAGAGCCAAACGCTCCGGTTTATATCTACGATACCAGCGGTCCTTACAGCGACCCTAACTATCAGGTAGATTTGAAGAAGGGCTTGCCAAGAATGCGCGAGCAGTGGATTATCGACCGCAACGATACCGAGCAGCTCAAGGAGGTTACAAGCGAGTATGGCAAACAGCGTCTTGCTGACCATAGCCTCGACCACCTCCGCTTCGAGCACATCCAGTTGCCTCGCCGTGCTCAGGCTGGCAAGCATATCACCCAGATGGCTTACGCCAAGGCTGGCATCATCACTCCAGAGATGGAGTATGTGGCTATCCGCGAGAACATGAACTGCCAGGAGTTGGGCATCGATACCCATATCACTCCTGAGTATGTGCGTGATGAGATTGCACGCGGACGTGCCGTTCTTCCTGCCAACATCAACCACCCAGAGAGCGAACCGATGATCATCGGCCGCAACTTCCTCGTGAAGATCAATACCAACATCGGTAACTCTGCCACTACTTCCAGCATCGAGGAAGAGGTGGATAAGGCTGTATGGTCTTGCAAGTGGGGAGGCGATACCTTGATGGACCTCTCTACCGGCGACAATATCCACGAAACCCGTGAATGGATTGTGCGCAACTGTCCTGTACCAGTAGGAACCGTGCCTATCTACCAGGCTTTGGAGAAGGTAAACGGCAAGGTAGAGGATCTGAACTGGGAGGTATTCCGTGATACCCTCATCGAGCAGTGCGAGCAGGGTGTTGACTACTTCACCATCCATGCCGGCATCCGTCGCCACAACGTGCATCTCGCCGATAGCCGTCTCTGCGGAATCGTGAGCCGTGGCGGTAGTATCATGAGCAAGTGGTGTCTCTACCACGACCAGGAGAGCTTCCTCTATGAGCACTTCGACGACATCTGCGACATCGTGGCACAGTACGACGTAGCCCTTTCCTTGGGCGATGGTCTGCGCCCAGGCTGTATCGCCGATGCCAACGATGCAGCCCAGTTTGCCGAGTTGGATACCATGGGCGAACTCGTTACCCGTGCCTGGGACAAGAACGTGCAGGCATTCATCGAGGGTCCTGGTCACGTGCCATTGCAGAAGATCAAGGAGAACATGGAGCGCCAGCTCGACCACTGTCACGAGGCACCATTCTACACCCTCGGCCCATTGGTTACCGATATCGCTCCAGGTTACGACCACATCACTTCAGCCATCGGTGGCGCCCAGATAGCATGGCTCGGCACCGCCATGCTCTGCTATGTAACACCAAAGGAGCACCTCGCCTTGCCTAACAAGGAAGATGTGCGCACAGGTGTGGTAACCTATAAGATTGCCGCTCATGCAGCCGACTTAGCAAAGGGTCATCCAGGTGCAACCATCCGCGACAATGCCCTCTCCAAGGCCCGCTTCGAGTTCCGCTGGAGAGACCAGTTCCACCTCTCACTCGACCCAGAGCTCGCCTTGAAGTATTTCGAGGAGGCAGGTCATACAGACGGTGAGTACTGCACCATGTGTGGTCCAAACTTCTGTGCAGCCAAGTTGACACACGATTTGAGAAAGTTTAAAAAGTAAGAAAATGTTTTCAGACGAATTAAAGAATATCAGTTGGGAGGAGACCACGGAGCGCATTGCTCGAATGACCGATAACGATGTGCGCCGTGCCCTTGCCAAGGACCATTGCGATGTGAACGACTTCATGGCGCTGATTTCACCGGCAGCCGAGCCATACCTGGAGGTAATGGCGCGTCTTTCCCGCAAATATACCGAGGAGCGCTTCGGCAAGACCATGTCGATGTTCATTCCTCTCTACATCACCAATTCATGCTCAAACTCCTGCGTGTATTGCGGTTTCCATCGTGAGAATCCGATGGCCCGCACCATCCTCACCCCAGAGCAGATTGAGAACGAGTACAAGGCAATCAAGCAGTTGGCTCCATTCGAGAACATCCTTCTCGTAACGGGCGAGAACCCGGCAAAGGCTGGTACCCCTTATCTTGCCAAGGCAATCGACATCGCCAAGAAGTATTTCTCTAACGTGAAGATTGAGGTGATGCCACTCTCTACAGAGGATTACAAGACCCTCGCCGACCATGGTATGAACGGCGTAATCTGTTTCCAGGAAACCTACAACCACGAGCACTACAAGCTCTACCACCCACGTGGCATGAAGAGCAAGTTTGAGTGGCGCTGCGATGGTTTCGACCGCATGGGTATGGCAGGCGTTCACTCCATCGGTATGGGTGTGCTCATCGGACTGGAGAAGGAGTGGCGCACGGATGTAGTGATGATGGCTCATCACTTGCGCTACCTTCAGAAGCACTACTGGAAGACCAAGTACAGCGTGAACTTCCCTCGTATGCGCCCTGCACAGAACGAAGGTTTCCAGCCAAACTGCTTCATGACCGACAAGCAGTTGGCACAGGCTACTTTCGCCATGCGTATCTTCGACCACGATGTAGATATCTCCTACTCTACCCGTGAGCCAGCCTACATCCGTGACAACATGGCAACACTGGGTGTCACCACCATGTCGGCAGAATCAAAGGTAAATCCTGGTGGTTACCATACTTATCCTCAGGCGCTGGAGCAGTTCACCGTGAGCGATGAGCGTACCGCCAAGGTAATCAATGCGAGATTGAAGGAATTGGGCAGAGAGCCAGTATGGAAGGATTGGGATGCCTCATTCGATTTGTTTGGAAACATCGCAAACGGATAAGATAAACATATAGATATAAAAAAAGCGCCTTGAATGATTTCAAGACGCTTTTTTTATATCTGTTTTTAATATCTGTTTTTAAAAGACTTATTCCTTCAGCCATCCACCTATCAGGTCGATGATTTCCTGTCTGGTAGGCTCAGGGAACGACAGAATGCGGGTGAGATGTGAACCGCCATGACACATATAGACATGCAGGTTCTTCTTGTTCTTGGTGAATGGCAATCCATAGATGCCCGATGCACCCCATGGGTCGATGTCACCATAAATATACACCATCTTCGGATCATTCTTGGTCAGGAAATCCACGGTATAATTGTAAAGCTTTGGCGAGAACTCCACGTTCTCGGCACCCTTCGGCACCATCAGCTTCTTCAGATAACCCTTTGCCGACTTGATGCTCAGGTATCTCTTGAATGGCTTGGTGTAATATCCGTAATATCCCAACTCTTTGGCAGCCTGTACATCGAAAGATGCAGTGGCATTGTAGTTGGTGAAATACTCCGGTTCACACATGTTGATCCAGTATTTGAGCACCTGGTCGTCGGTGGTATCATTCGTAGGAATCTTCTTGATATCCTCACCCCACTGCCAGAAGGCGAAGGCATATTCAAACACCGAGTAATCGAAAATCTCGGCGATAGGCGCATTGAAGCGATACTGCTTCTCGCTGCAGTACTTCTCGAACATCGGCAGCAGCGCAGCCTTACGCTTGAAGAGCAGCAGCTGGAAGTTGAGCACCTTCTGTCGGTTCTCCTTGGTAGAAACCTCATGCTGCAGGAACTTCTCGTGTCTGCCATCCTCCACGCCCTTATTCAGCGGTGCCACGTATGGCACGGAAATATCCACATCATTCGGGAAGTAAGCGCGGTAAAACATCGTGGTCTGTCCGCCCTTGCTGATGCCCGTAGCAATCCACTTGCCCTTGTACATCGCATGCAGGGTCTGGTTTACGTGGTGCAGATCGTAGAGCGAGTTCTCTACGGTGAGGTAATCCCAGTTGCAAGGACTAGGCATCGACTTGTCGAAATAGCGGTACTCCACGGTGATGATGTTGGTATCGAAGAGCTTGGAAAGTTCCTCGATGTATCCCTCGCGCAATGCATACTTGGCGTTGTAGCCTTCTGTTACGAGCACGGTAGGACGGTCGAATCCTCTGTGGCAGAGTATCACTCGCTGCTCAAAACTGCCCTTGGAAGCATCCTTGGCATCCAGTTGCTGCTTGATGAAGAACACATACTTTTCTGGGAAATGCGTACTCTTCAGCGTTTCCACGTCACTCACTCCAGGCAGCGTCGCCAACAGCTTGCCCGCCTCTCCCAGTTCTGCCGCCAGCATCTGCAAAGGCAGGATGAAGAGCAGCAGCATCAATTTCAAGGATCTCAATTTCAAAAATCTCAATTTCAAGAATTTCAATTTCATTTTCGTCTCTCTTTTATATTTTCTCTTTTTAAACTTTCGTCGGTAATCTCCACATGCTTTAAAAGCTATGCAAAGGTAAGGAAATATTCTTGTCCGGCAAAGAGATTCGCCACCTTTTTTATATTATCCCCCATTTTTCTTGCGAAATCAAAATATTCGTCGTATCTTTGCAAAAAGAATGTGTAGAAAGATGGATGGCTCGCAAAAAGCTATCCTGAAAACATAGGAGATCAGATTATGACAGATACAGAAATGAACGATAGAAGATTGCCGGTAGGTATCCAGTCTTTTGAGAAAATTAGAAAGGAAGGATACCTATATGTTGACAAGACAGATATTATCTGGCAACTTGCCAACAGAAATAAAACGTATAATTACCTGAGCCGCCCACGCCGCTTTGGCAAGTCGATTCTCGTGGATACACTCCAGGCATACTTCGAGGGGAAAAAGGAACTCTTCGAAGGATTGAAGGTGATGGAGCTGGAGAAAGACTGGACCTGCTATCCCGTAATTCGACTCGACATGAGTTGCGGAGGAGCTACCCCCGAAGAACTCAACTCCTATCTCGATGACGCCTTCTATAAACTTGAACAGAAGTATGAAGTTGCGGTACGCCCGGAGGCTTCCCTTGCCGTCCGCTTCCAGAACATTATCGAAACGATGTTTCAGAAGACAGGAAAACAGGCGGTTATCCTTATCGATGAGTATGATTCTCCATTGCAGCATTCCTGGAAGACTCCTCAGCATGATGCCTGCACAGCCATCTACAAGTCCGTATTTGCCGTCTTGAAAAAAGAGGACGAACACGAGCGCTTCGTCTTCATCACGGGCATCACCAAGTTCACTCAGATTTCTCTCTTCTCTGTTCTCAATAATCTGAGCAACATCAGTTTTGATACACCTTACGCCACTATCTGCGGTATCTCGAAGCAGGAAGCTGCCGACAACTTCATGCCTGAGATTGAGGCGATGGGAGAAGAAAACGGATGGACTCCGGAGGAGACACTGAAGCAGCTCACGGCCTATTACGACGGATATCATTTCTGCCGCAAAAATATGGTGGATATTTTCAATCCGTTCAGCCTCATCAATGCCCTGGATGATAGGGAATTGAGAAATTACTGGGCTTCATCAGGGGCCACTTCCCTATTGCCAAAGTTCGTGGATGACATGGAGATGAAGATGGAATATTTTGACCATTGCTTCATCGAGCGCGACACCCTGGAGACATCGGATGTGGTGAATGGCGGAGCCGAACTCTTCCTCTACCAGTCGGGGTATCTCACCATCAAGGATTACGACGATGGCGTTTACATCCTGGGCTTCCCTAACTTTGAAGTTCGCAAGGCATTATACCGCGTAGTGGTTCCTGCCTTGACCATGAAGTCGAATTCGGAAGTGGTTTCTGTGCAAAGTTTTCTCAGAAAAATGATGCAGGACGGCAATACCGCTGAAGCCAAGAAGGCATTGAAGGCTCTTATCGCCGATGTTCCATACAGCAACAAGAAAATGGCGAGCATGAATATGGAGGAGCGTTACCGGCTGATAATGAGCACGATATTCAGAGCCTTGGGCTTTAGGGTGGAAGTAGAGAGAATGCTGGCCACTGGCAGGATTGATATGATTGTGGAGGTTCCATCCTTCATCTACGTCCTGGAGCTGAAGCTATCGAACAATGGCGGCATTTCTGCTGCCGAGAGCCAGATAAAGGAAAAGAGTTACACCGAGCCCTTCAAGGCCGACAAGCGCAAGGTCATCGCCCTGGCAGTGGAACTCGATGAAACGGGCAAGGGATTGATAGATTGGAAAGAAGTGGAAGAGTCTTTGTAAAATACAACTTCAAACAAACATCCCGCCAGGTATCCTACCGGATTCAAAATCCATTGGGACACCTGGCGGGTTCTTTTGTTTATCATAAAGACTAATGATAATCCTTTCTTTCGATCCTCTTTCCAAACTCTTCTAATGCTAAACAAGACATTTCTGAAATTCCTGCATGAAGACCTCATCCTGTCTTACAACCATCCTGGAATCGTTTTACGTAAATGAGCATTAAATTCCTCCCACGACATTCCATAGTTCGGGTCATCCAAGTGCTTGTCTATTTCTGCGCAATGCTCCATCACCTGCTCCAACGAGCGACCCATAGGATAGGAATCGGTGTCGTAAGTCTCTTCCCATGATACTGATGATACAGATGATGCAGATGATGCTGCCGAACGATAAGCAGGCAATGGCTCACAGACCTTATCCCCTACTATCTCCGATTCCTCGATATGATATTTCTTTTCCTCCATAATTCTTTCGCTTTTAAAGTTCCACGTTTCTTATGCAAAGATGATGCAAAGTTACTAAGAAAGATTGGAACTCGCAAGAAAATCTGCAAGAAAATGGCAGAGAGCACTGAAATTTAATGGATTATAAGGATAATTTCCTCACGCAAAAAGAACAAGAAAGCCAGCCTTCTCCTGCGAAAAGGCTGGCTTTCTTTATCATCATTACAGTAATTACTTTATTATTACAGCAAATGCTTTATTCATAGCATTTGCCCTTTACATATCAAACAGATTACCCGTTGCCACAGAATACGATACCTTACACATGTTGCAGATATCAGTAATCGTAGCACCACTTCCACTCAACGAATAGAACACGCTCTCGCCTACCAATACATACTCCCAGGTGCGATTCATCCTATCCTCAGGTTCCAAGGCATTGATTTTCTTAATCCACTCAATGGTAGCCGTCTGTTTCTGACGCACGTTCACGTCATCCACCTTGTCGTCGCCCTTGGTCTCAATCAGATAAACCTTATCAGCCGTAGCCACGATGAAGTCAGGATGATACGTTGCCATCAAGCCATCCTTCCTCACATAGAAGATGATGGCGAAAGAATGGCCATTCTCATTAATCTTCAGGAATCTTTCCACCTCGGCATCCCTATCCAGAAACTCGATGAATGCCTTTTCCAATCCTCCGCCATGAGAAGGATAACCCAGTCGGGGATAGATGCACTTCTGTACCTCCATCGAGTAAGACTCTCTCATCTTGATGGCTCTGAGCGAAGAAAAATCCGTATGACTCACCTCGGCATTGATTGTTGTCAAGCGGTTCTGCATCTTATAGATAGCCACGGCAAACTGCTCCACGATATGCTTCGTCACGATGCCATCCTTAGCCAGCAATATCTTCCAGTCGTTGCCCTGGAACGGATTAAAAGGCGCGGAGAAAAGTTTCTCCCGGATATACCAGTCCATCACCTGCACCATTTGGGCACCATTAATCTGAATGGTAGGGAACCCCTGGCGGCGACAGTTCTCAAAGCGCAGGGTTACTACCCTCAGCAATTTCTGCAGATACTCATTATATCCGCTGGCATTGAAGAGATTGGCCGTTACCTTATACTTACCAAAGGTAGTCTTGGTCAGAGATTCCTGCGATACGAAGGTCTCGCCTTCCCTTGCCAGGAACTTGCGGAGCAAAGCCAGCGGATACATCGTAAACGGCTCTAAATCATTCAGATCTATCTCTGAATCATCCAACTCATCGATGGAATCATGCAGAATAACCGGCCATTGGAAATCATATTTCTCGTAATCCTCACGAAGTCCCACGGTCAGAATATCGCCAGTGGCTCCTCCTGTACCCACGTCGCCTTCATCCACTGCCACCAAGCCCTGATCCTGCAAATCATCATAGAACTTGATGAAAGCCGGATGCTCCACAATGGACAAGGTGTCGATATAGGTGCGGGGAGGCTGATGGTTCTTCAATACCCTGAGGCGGTCTTCACGCTTGATGTCGATGTAATCAGACTCTCGCCACATCAGTCGCAAACCTCTACCCACCAACTGCTCCAGCAGGATTGGCGCCTGCGAAGAACGCAGCGGAACGAGCACGCAGATATTGTTGACGTCGAAGCCCTCACGGAGCATCAGCACGGAGATGACCACCTTCGGACTCTTATACCTATCTATATCGAAGAGCTTCTTCTTGATTTCCTGCCATTCCTCATCCTTCACCTCGCCCTGCTTGTTGCTGTCGATGGTAACGATGTCTTCATCTTCCAGACCTTCTGACTTCAGAAACTCTTCTACAAAAGGAGATACCGTGGTATCCTGGCAGACGATGAGCATCTTCGGGTTCTTAGACGCATCATTCTTCAGGAATTCTTCTTCCAGTTTGTTCAGCTTGGTCAATCCGGCACGGAGCATCATGCGCTGGCCTTCGCTCAGCCCCACTACCTTTCCCTGCTCATCACGCTCGGCGTTGTAATCCAGGTTCTCCAGGTCGGTGAGTTCCTGCCGACGGTCGAGCAGCAGCAGCTTCACCAGTCCCTGCTTCATCGCCATAGGCAAGTCGAAGTCAACGATGATATGCGGAAAGAAGAGTTTCACCTGCTTCTCTCCCGTTCCCTTCGTATCAAAAGGGGTAGCCGAGAAGTCCACCTGTATGAATCTTGTACCCTTGGTGGCGCTGATGGCATTCAAGCCTCTTTGCCATTCCACCTCCTCGGTTTCACCATTACGCTTGATTTCGTGAATATGATGAGCCTCATCATTGATTACCATCAAATCCTTTAAACCCGCCAGATATTCCAGTTCGGTGCCACCCAGGGCACGGCGGTCGAGCATGCCGAGGTCGTTGCCCGCCGACTTGCCCGGACGGATAGGCAACAGATCACTGATGATTTCAGAAGGTGTCACCGTGCTGGAATCGTCCACATCCTCATCCTGCTCCTTCTCTTCCATCTGATTTTCAAACAGATGCCAGTTAGTCAGGGCAATCAGTCCCTCGCCGGTGGTCTTCCTGCCGATGCCATCCTCCTTGGTCACCACATTGTTCTGGATGAACGAAAACACCTCGTCACGATAACGCTCGGGGATGAACACCTCCTGGTTCATGTAGTAGTCGTTGGTCTGAGGGTCGCGATATTCCTCGTCGCGCTTCTTTCTGCCGCAGAAGGCATCCAGCAGACGGTCGTAAACAATCAGACCCGGAGCCACTATCAGGAACTTCTGCGTAAATCGTCCGCTCTCCACATCCTCGTGCCGGGCATTTAGCATCTGCCAGATTATCAGGGCATGCATCACCCACGTCTTTCCCGTGCCCGTAGCCATCTTCACTGCATACTTAGGCATCTGATATTTAGGCTTGGCAAGCTGAGCCAGGTCGGCCCTATCCATCAGCTCCGGAATGATGCCCTGATAGGCATCCATCACGCAGTTTTCTCCCATCACTTCGTGCAGATAGATGATGTTGAGGATAGCCTGACGCTGACCCTCGTGGAAGTTTCTCGCACGCTCGTTGCAGAAACCCTCTCCAAACCAGTAGTTCAAGAGCGAAGCGGTGGTTGGGGTCACCTTCTCCAGCATCTCCCCACTCTTCCAGGCGGCATTGACCACATCGGTGAGTCGATGCGCCAATTCCAAAGATATATTACTTGAATTGATAGCCATAGTCGTAATCTCCTATTCGTTCTTAAAACTAACACTTCACATTCAGGATAACCTGACTCTCGAATCCGAACACATCCACCGCCTTGACGCAAACCTTTCGCTCGTCCTTATGCGGCATGGCAATTCGGGTGGAATATACGCAGTGCAGCGGGTCGCTGTCGTTATCCACGTTCTCACGATAATCCTGCCAGGTGCTGCGGAAGGTATCGCCGTCATAATCAGGGTCGATGCTCCAATATTCTATCAGCGAGAGAGGGTCCTGCTCCATCACCTGCTGCAGTTTCTCTTTGTCCTTATCATCCAGCGGGATATTATCTGGCGAAAGCAGCACATAGTTGCTGAGACTGATGTCGAGTTCATCCTCGCCATTGCCGTTCACGGTTACCTCCACTGGGTTCACCACCAAATACTGCAAAGAAGAGAAGCGGACGGTTTTGTCGGCGATAAGCTTCTTGAAACCCTTCTTAGATAGCTTGTCGAGCAGATCGGGCGGAATCACCAGCACCTCTACATTGCTGTTCTTATATTTCTCGATGGCTTGCGAGATGTCGAAGGCGAAGTTCCAGCCGAGCACGATGACTTTGTCCCAGTCGCCGCCAAGCAGAGAAGCCTTGGCTTCTACGGCACGGCGAACGGTAGCAGCAGTGGTCAGGCGGTTAGGGCTATCCACCATCACCAGGTTTCGGGTGCCCTTAACGTAACCGAAGTTTCTGTCGCTCACCTGCTCTGGAGAGAATGGTAAGGCACCGAAGAGGCCTAAGACTACCTGAGAGAGATCGCCCACTCGGCGGAGTTTCTTGTTGTTATGGAAAGCCTCTTTCTGATAGTCGCCGATGCTCTGATAGAGGAATGGATTTACTTCCTGGTCGATGAAGCGCTTGCGCATGACGAGGGATGCCGGCTTGCCAATGTCACAGGTAATCCAGCGACGGCCAAGTTTTTCGGCAACCGCTGCTGTGGTTCCGCTGCCACCGAAGAAATCACAGACGAGGTCGCCTTCGTTGGAAGAAGCCTTGATGATACGTTCGAGGAGGGCTTCGGGTTTTTGGGTGGCGTAGTCCACAGATTCTTTAGCTTGCGAATTTATCACATAAATATCTGTCCACAAATTCTGAATCGGTTGCCCCTCGTACTCGTCTAAAAACGTCTTTCTTCTAATACGTTGCTCCTTGTTTGGAGGAAAATACAATTTCCCAGCATCATCCCAAGCTTTCATTGTCTCATAAGAAAATGCCCAACCTTTCAATGGAGGTTTATAGCCTTTATACTCATATATTAATGATGGACTAGGAGTTGATGAAGGATTAGTAATAGGATCTCGACTATATAATCTTCCATCACCATCATCGTAAACAAAACGTTGTCTTATATATTCTTTTGCATCTTCACTTGTTTTTGTTCTTTCAGGATTGAATGTATAATTCTCCGATTTTGTATACCAATATATAGTATCAGTCATAGAGCCAAATGCTCGATAATTATTTAAAGCACCACCCCTTCTTTTCCAAATTATTTCATTTCGAAAATTACCTTTTCCGAAAATTTCATCCAATAATACTTTTACGTATGAACCAACATGCCAGTCAATATGAACATAGATACTTCCTCTTTCCGAAAGTAATTCTTTCATCAAAACTAATCTTGGATAAATCATCTTCAGATAAGAGATAGTTCCTTCTTCCCAAGTATCAGCATAGGCAAATTGTTCAACAACCGTTGGCTTCTGTTGCAAATCAACTCCTGGCAATTTAACCTTCGTCCTATAATCCGCCTTAGAATCGAACGGCGGGTCGATGTAGATCAAATCCACTTTGCCTCTTAATGAAGGCAAGCCCGTCTGAGGGTCTCCGGCAAGCAGTGCCTGCATGGTCAGGAGATTATCACCATATACCAGACGGTTCATCCAAGTACCTCCATCCAGGGCAGCATTAAACGCATTAGGGATATTGGGAACTTGTCCACGGAAAAATCCGGAGACATCCTTACGAGGCAACACCAACTCATTGGTTTGCAACCCAATGCGTGTACCACTACTCAATCGCTCGATGATGCGCTGAGCCTCTTGCCTACCTTCGCTTGCAATGCGAGGTAGCTCTTCAATCAATGATTTTGCCATAGCATTAAAGCTTATAAATATAGTTTTAATGCGACTGCTTTGTTACTCAGAAAATAAAAGCTACAACCAAACACCCTTATCCATAGCAACAAAGCCAACCTAGGTTTGCATCAAGACCAGCCTCATCCCCATCAGAACGCAGAAACGTGGACGATCCACTTATCCAACGTTCCAAGGTGTTTGGCCTAACCTATATGCAACAGATAAGTTTTACGTCCACGCTATAGCGGACGCTTACTTATTTATTCTGTTGCACATGTTCTTCCGCGGCCAAACTTCAGGAACATTATTATCGAATAAACAGCAAACGCTATTATTTTAACCCACAAAAACAGACGTCATCACCCTAGGGCGAATCAATCCGAATGCAAAGATACTGCAAAAATCAGAGATAGCAAAAAGATTCGCCACCTTTTTTATATTATCCCCCATTTTTTCTTGCGAAATCAAAATATTCATCGTATCTTTGCAGAAAGATTGCGACGTGAGGTCGTACAAGTAATTGTTCTTTGAAACTTAAGAACCTCTTAT
>OIYR01001290.1_pt1 | contig 12793 bp, 12 predicted proteins | sample 1588221 | NCBI WGS metagenome assembly OIYR01 (sample SAMN03283292) | human gut metagenome | biome: human-associated habitat; material: feces | host: Homo sapiens | place: Peru | collected 2012 | reverse complement strand
CTTTAATAAATATATATTCTTTTGATCGTAAAAACATTGTAGCAGATGTAATAAATGTTATTAATTCATGCCAAAACACAACTATTCTTTCGATTACATCAACTTCAAAGAAAGATGCTGATTTATTGACTAAAGTAAGATTAAGTGTTAATAATGTTGATACGTTACATAATGTAATAGCTAATTTAAGAAAAATATCTGATGTTTACACAATTGAAAGAGCAAGAAAATAGGTGATTATATGAAAGTAGTATTACAAAGAGTTAAACATGCTAGTTGCAATGTGGAAAATGTTATAACTGGACAAATAGAAAAAGGCTATTTGCTATTAGTAGGCTTTACTAATGGCGATAACGTTGAAAAACTAGATAAAGCAGTAAAAAAGATTTCAGGATTAAGAATCTTTGAAGATGAAAACCAAAAAATGAATCTTAATCTTGAAAAAGTAATTCTTGAAAATATCGAAGATGGTAAAACTGGTGCATTTCAAGACATATTTGCATTAAAAAAATATATTAGTAATTATGCTAAATATTTAGGACTTGATGCTGATAAAATAGTAGATGAGTTTAATGAATATGTTTTTGAAACAACATCAAAAATACCTGTAAAAGATATTGAAAAGGAAATCGAGGAAAATACTAAAGGTAATGAAGAAAAAGTATTTTCACCATATACAAGACATGAAAAGAAACCAAATAATGTTTTATATGTACTTGTATATGTATTAATTGTTATTTTAGCAGTTTTTGCAGTTTTCTGGGCTGTAAAACAAATTACTGTTAACACTAGAGTTGCTAGTGAGATAAGTTATAAGGAGTAGGAAATGAATTTACCAAATAAACTTACATTACTAAGGATACTATTAGTTATTGTATTTGTTGTATTTATGTGTCTACCAGCAGAATTTGTATGGGCAAAGTATGTTTCACTTGGAGTATTTGTCTTAGCTTCTATTACAGATTTTCTTGATGGGTATATTTCAAGGAAGAAAAATTTGGTTACAAAATTTGGAAAAATAATGGACCCTCTTGCAGATAAAATGCTTGTGGCTTCAGGATTTATATTAATCGCAGCAGCAGGAATAATTCCTGTATGGATGGCAGTTGTGATTGTTTTAAGAGATTTTTTTGTAACAGGTCTTAGGAATTTTGGTGCTGATAAAGAAAAAGATCTTTCAGCTTCACTTAGTGGGAAAATTAAAACAGTATTTCAACTTTTAGCAATTATTCTTGCACTTGTTGGAAAATATAATTTTGGTGATTTTATAACTAGTTCTTTAGTTATGACTCCAATTGATTTATTAATAAATATAGGAATGACAGTTTCAGTTGCTGTATCTATTCTTGCAACAGTATGGTCTTTAATTGACTACATTGCAAGATTTAAAGACACTATTAATATAGAAGAATAAAAAAAATAATTTACCAAAAAAAGTAATATGACAAAGATATAATTGTCACATTACTCTTTTTGGCGTTATATAAAAATTTTGGCAAATTAAATATAGGTGGTATATATGGAAAAAGAACAATTAAGTCTTTTTAATTATGGTATAAAAGAAGAAATTGAAAAATTAAGAAAAGAATTGGAATATCATAATAAAAAATATTATGATGAAGATAATCCAGAAATTAGCGATTTTGAATATGACAAATTAAGTTTAAGACTAAGAAAGCTTGAAAAAGAGTACCCTGAATATGCAAATGAAAATTCTCCTACTAAGAAAGTAGGGGGACATTCTAAAAATATTTTTTCACAGGTAAAGCATGATGTTCAAATGCAAAGTTTGCAAGATGTTTTTTCTTACGATGATGTGGGAGAATTTGTATTTAAGATGCAGGAGGAATATGGAGAAAATATCGAGTTTACAGTTGAAACAAAAATTGATGGGCTTTCCGTCTCACTTGAATATGAAAATGGAGTTTTAGTTAAAGGATCAACAAGGGGAGATGGATTTGTAGGCGAGGATGTTACTGAAAATTTAAAAATGGTTAACGGTATACCAGAAAAACTCTTTACTAAGGAAACTTTTGAGGTAAGAGGGGAAGTTTATTTGCCAAGGAAAGAATTTGAAAGCATTAATAGAAAGTTAGAGGAAAGTGGAAAGCAAATTCTTGCAAATCCAAGGAATGCTGCAGCCGGTACTTTAAGACAACTTGATTCAAAATTAGTAAAACAAAGAAATTTAAGTATATTTGTATTTAACCTACAAAAAGGAAAACAATTTGTTACACACTCAGAAAGTATTGAGTATATAAAAAGTGTAGGAATAAAAACGATAGAATATATTAAGGTATGTGTTGGAATTGAGGAAGTTTTAAATGAAATTAAGAAAATTGGAAATTTAAGGGATAAGCTTCCTTATGATATTGATGGTGCTGTTGTTAAGGTAAATAATCTTAAAATAAGAGAAGAGGTAGGAACTACTGCAAAGGTACCTAAATGGGCAGTTGCATATAAATATCCTCCTGAACAAAAAGAAACAAAGCTTGTTGATATTAAAATGCAAGTTGGAAGAACAGGTCAAGTTACTCCAATGGCAATTCTTACTCCTGTAAGATTAGCTGGATCCTTAATTTCTAAGACTACACTTCATAATTTTGATTATGTTAAACAAAAAGATATAAAAATTGGAGATACTGTTGTTATCCAAAAAGCTGGAGATGTAATTCCTGAAGTAATTAGTGTTGTTAAAAATAAAAGAAATGGTGATGAAGTTGAGTACAATATTCCTACTTTTTGCCCAGTTTGTGGTGAAAAACTTGAAAAGCTAAATGATGAGGTCGCACTTAGGTGTACAAACATTGAATGCCCTGCTCAAACATTTCGTTCTTTGGTTCACTTTGCCTCACGTGATGCAATGGATATTTCTGGACTTGGTGATGCTATAGTTGAACAATTGATTGATAATAAACTTATAAAAGATATTGCAGATATTTATTATTTGAAATATGAAGATATTGTAAAACTTGATAGATTTGCACCAAAGTCAGCTAGAAATTTAATTAATGCAATTGAAAAAACTAAAAATAACTCACTTGATAAGCTGTTATTTGGCTTTGGAATGAGACATATTGGTAAAAAAGCTGCTAAAGTACTGGCACAAAATTTTGACAATATTTATATGATAAAAAAAGCAAGTTTAGAAGAAATAAATGGGCTTGATGACTTTGGGGAGATTATGGCCAAGTCTGTTATTGAATTTTTTTCAAAAGAGCAAACTGATATTTTAATTGCAAAATTAAAAAATGCAGGAGTGAATTTGGAGGGAATGAAAAAAGAACTTGATTCTGAGATTTTAAAGGACAAAACTTTTGTAATAACTGGCTCTTTTGACGGCTATTCAAGAAACGATATAACTAAACTCATTGAAAGAAATGGTGGTAAAGTATCAGGAAACGTTTCTAAAAAAACAAGCTTTTTAGTTTTAGGTGAGGACTCAGGTAGTAAATTGATTAAAGCTGAGTCGTTAAACATACCTGTTATCTCAATTCAAGAGTTAGGAGAAATGGTAGAAGAAATAGATAAATAATGTTTTACAAATATGAAGGAAGGTAAAAATATGAACCTGATTACAGAAAATTTAAAAAAAGTAGATATGTTTAATGAGATTTTAGAACAGATAAAAAATGGAGATAAAGGTTTTTCTTTCAAAAATATAATAGATATTCAAAAAGCATATTATGTATATAGTTTGACATCGATAGGGGAAAAGAGTAGTGTTGTAATTTGTAGTAATGTACTTACTGCAAACAAAATGATGCAAGATTTAAAATTCTTGTCTGAATTCGAAATCGTTTTTTTTCCGGCGAAATCTGTTGTGTACTATGATATAGAGGCACAAAGTAGAGAAAATCAAAATGATAGAATGTATGCAATGAGCAAAATAAAGGATAATTCAAAAAAGATTGTTGTAACAACTATTGATGCACTTATGTTACCTATGATTAGTAATGATATAAAAATTAAAGAGAATATTTTATTAAAAAAGGATGATATAAAAAATTTTTCCGAGCTAGAAAAAGGATTGGTTAATCTTCGGATATGAAAAGTCAGATAGTGTTGAGGGAAAGGGTCAATTTGCTGTTCGTGGAGGAATAATAGATGTCTTTGCTGTGGAAAACGATACGCCAGTTAGGATTGAATTTTTTGGAGATTGCATTGATAGTATAAGGACATTTGATGTACTAACACAAAGAAGCGTAACATCCCTTAAGGAAGTTTCAATATCTCGTGTTTCTGATATGGTTATTACTCCAGAAATATTAAATGATATAACAAAAAATCTTGAAAACCTTGTAGAAAGTGGAGATATAAATAGTAACTTAAAAGAAAATATTAGTAAGGATATAGAACTTATAAAAAATGGTATTCTTGATAATTATGTAGATAAATATTTTAATTTAATTGTAAAAAAGCCTTGCTTTTTTACCGATTATTTGAAAGATTATAATGTTTATATAGATGAGCCAGAAGACTGTAAGAAAAAGGCAGATAGTGTATGTTATGAAAATAGCGAAACTTTAAAAATATTAGAAGAACGTAACTATATGCATATTCCTTTTGCAAATAGATATATATCATATGATGATGTAATGAAGCGTGTATCGAAAATTACCAATATATATATGCAAAAACAGGTATTTAATAATAATATTAATAAAAATAGAAAAGTTTTTGATTTTAATTCTAGGGAGATGTTATTTTATAAAAGTTCCTTTGAAACACTGCTTAATGATGTAAAAACATTGAAAAATAAAAAGAAACTTTTAGTCTTTCCAAGTGAGATAAGAATAGAACAAGTTAAAAATTTTCTTTTAGATAATAATGTTAATGTTGAGGTACTTGATAATATCTGGAGAGAGGAAAATTTAAAAAATTCAAAGGTATATATTACATATGGTACTATATCAGGTGGATTTTATTCAAGTATGCAGGATCTTGTTGTTATTGCTGAACCAGTAAGTGGTACAAACATAAAAAGAAAAACTAGAAAAGAATTTTCAAAAGGAACAGATATTGAAAGTTTTGAAGATCTAAAAATTGGAGATCTTGTCGTACATGAAAATTATGGTATTGGTATATATAAAGGTATATCAAGTATAAATGTTCAAGATGTTATAAAAGATTATATAAAGATAGAATATGCAAATAATGGTGTTCTATATGTACCTATAAATCAACTTGATTTAGTTAAAAAATATGTATGTGATGATAATTCTAAACCTAAGATTAATTCGCTTGGTACAAAAGAGTGGGAAAAAACTAAAAAGAAGGTAACTGCTCATGTTGAAGAAATTGCAAAGGAGCTTTTATTACTTTATGCAAAACGTGAAAAAAGTCCAGGATACACTTTTTCTCCCGATACTCCATGGCAAAAAGAGTTTGAAGAATCTTTTAAATACGACTTAACTGATGACCAAAAGCAGGCCGTATCTGAAATAAAAGAAGATATGGAATCTCCAAGAGTGATGGATAGACTACTTTGTGGTGATGTTGGTTATGGTAAGACAGAAGTTGCTCTTCGAGTTGCTTTTAAAGCTGTTATGGATAAAAAACAGGTCGCATATTTAGTTCCAACAACTGTACTTTGTTTACAACAATATCGTACTTTTAAAGAAAGAATGGAAAAGTTTGGAATAAGAGTTGAGATGCTAAGTAGGTTCAAAACAAAGAAAGAACAAACTGATATATTAAAGGATTTGGTTGATGGTAAAATTGATGTATTAGTAGGAACTCATAGGATACTTTCAAATGATGTGTTCTTTAATGATCTTGGACTTTTAATAATAGATGAGGAACATAGATTTGGTGTTAAAGCTAAAGAGAGTATAAAGAAGATAAAAGAAACGGTGGATGTTTTATCTATGACAGCTACACCTATTCCAAGAACACTTCATATGTCAATGGTTGGAATTAGAGGAATGAGTACGTTAAGCGAGCCTCCACTAGAAAGGATTCCTGTTCATACATATGTTATGGAATATAACGATACAGTAATTAAAGAGGCTATTGAAAAGGAATTGTTAAGAGATGGTCAGGTATTTTATTTAAATAATAGAGTTGAAGGAATAGAGGAACTTGCAAATAAAGTTAAAAGTTTAGTGCCAAGTGCAAGAGTTGAGTATGCTCATGGTCAAATGGAACCTCATCAGATTGAAGACATAATGCTAAAGTTTATAAATCATGAATTTGACGTAATAGTATGTACATCTATTTTAGAATCAGGTATAGATATACCTAATGCTAATACACTAATCGTTGAAAATGCTGATAAATTAGGACTTGCCCAACTTTATCAAATAAGAGGAAGAGTTGGACGTTCAAGTAGACTTGCATATGCATATATAACTTACCAAAAGAATAGACAAATTTCTGAAGTGGCTGAAAAAAGATTAAGGGCAATCAGAGATTTTACTGAGTTTGGAAGTGGATTTAAAATTGCACTAAGAGATTTGGAAATAAGAGGAGCTGGTAGTTTGCTTGGAAAGGAACAACACGGGCATATGTTGAAGGTTGGTTACGATATGTATTTATCACTTCTTGAAAAGGCTGTAAATAAAGAAAAAAATAATATTAATGAAACTGAAAATATCGGTCAGGAAATAAAAATAGATTTGAATGTTTCTGCATATATTAGTGATGATTACATAAATGATCCAATTCAAAAAATAAATATGTATCAAAAAATATCAGATATAAAAGACAAAGATATGATGCTGGATGTTATTGATGAACTTATAGATAGATATGGTGAATTACCTAAAGAGACAGAAAATTTAATTAAAATTGTTGAAATAAGAAATCAAGCTAGAAAGCTTGGAATAACTAAAATATGTTCATTTGGTGAAATTTTAAAGATAGAACCATATAATTTAAAAATTAAATTGACAAATTTTGTTCGTAGTGATATACTAATTCGTGTACAATTAGAGCTTGAAAAGCTTAGAAAAGAAAAGGGGAAGAGTGATGAATAAAGAAGGAAAAAAAGAAGATGTAAAAAAAGATGTTAATGAAAAAAAACAAACGTCTACTAAAAAGAAAAGTAGTGAAAAAAAAGTTGAGGCTAAGATTGAAGTGAAAGAAAAAAATCAAGCTGAAAAACTTGAAAATGGTGCAAAAACAGAAAACAAAGTAGAAAATATAAAAAAAGTTAAAAAACCTGTTAATGAAAAAGTTGTTATTATTTCTTTAATTGTTGCTATTTTGGTTATTGCATTTGGAATATTTGGCTATTATTTTTATGCTACAAATATGGTTGCTGTTGCTACATATGATGGGGGTAAAGTTACAAAGTCAGAATACACAATTTATTATAAAACTTTTCAACCAATGCTTACATATTTTGGATATTCTGAAGATATAATTCCAGAACAAATAGCAAATAAGGCGGCTTTGGATGAAATAATATTAAAAGAAGCAAAAAAAGAAGGGGTAACTATTCCTGAAGATAGGAAAAAAGAAATTGATGAACAATTCCAAAGTGAAGATCAATTAAAGCAATTAAAAGAACAAAATATTAATGTTGATCAATTGAAAAATTTATATTACTCTGATGCGATAATAAGTGCTTATATTGATAAAAAAGTTGCTGAAGCAAATGATGACGAAGTACTAAACTATATAAAAGCGAATGAAGAAGGTGCTAATTTAAATTCATATGAAACAAATCACGTTTTGTTTAAAACAACAAGTAGCAGTGGAACAGCACTATCTGATGAAGAAAAAGCAAATAAAAAATCTCAAGCAGAAGCAGTTTTACAAAGAGTAAAAAATGGCGAAGATATTGCAACAATAGCAAAAGATTTATCAGAAGATACAGGAACAAAAGAAAGTGGAGGAGTCTATAAAGTATATATGGATGGTCAAACTGATGAAAGTTATGCTAATGCTGTAAAAAATATGCAAGTTGGTGATGTTGTATTAGTTGAAAGTTCATATGGTTATCATGTAATTAAACTTGCAAGTATTACTGAAAATGGTAGAGCAAAAAATGAATATGATAGAGAAAATTATGTAAATGATAATATCAATAAAATCAGTACGGAAAAGAATTTTAAAGTTAATTCAGATAATCTAAAAAAGGTGGTTGAGCAAATTACAGGAAAATCATCAACAGATGCTAACAACACAGATTCAAATAGTACGCAAGATACTTCCACAGCTGATGATTCTACAACGAACTCAACTTCTTCTACAGGAGAATAGTTATGAGAGAAGAAACTATAACTAGTAGATCTAATGACAAAGCAAGGTTTATAAGAAGTTTAAATGGTAAGAAAGCTAGAATTCTAAGTAAATGCTTTTATTTAGAGGGAATTAAGGTTGTAAATGAAGTTATAGAAAAGAAAGGAGCGATAAACTTAAAGTTTATCGCTTATTCTGAAGAATTATTACTTAGAGCAAATGGTGGAAAACAGCTCTTAAATAAGATAAGAATGAAAGAGTATGCTGTATCGTTTTCAAAATATGTATTTGAATCTTTAACGGATACTAAAACACCCCAGGGTATACTTGCAGTACTTGAATATTCAAATGATTTTAATATCACCATGGAAGATAATATATTGGTATTAGATAGAGTACAAGATCAAGGAAATTTGGGAACAATAATAAGATCTGCTGATGCATTTGGAATACACCAGATTATATGTACTCAAGGTACAGCAGATGTATATTCACCTAAAGTGCTTAGATCGACTATGGGATCGATTCTAAGAGAAAAAATCATTTATGTCGATGATATAAAAAAGATAGAAAGACTAAAAAATAAAGGATTTAATATTGTTGGAACTACCTTAAATGATAAGAGTATGTCTATTGAAAAATTTGATTTTTTAAAAAAAAGTGTTTTTGTAATTGGAAACGAAGCAAATGGAATAAGTAAAGATATAGAAAATATATGTGATTATTTTATAAAAATTCCTATGACTGGAAGTACAGAATCTTTAAATGTTGCGGTAGCTACTTCAATAATTTTATATAAGCAATTTAAAAAATAACGTAAAAAATTAAAAAAATCATATTATAATCTAACACATATCATTTTTGATATATGTTAGATATTTATATTTATACAACACACAGGTACATATTTTTCAGTACCTGTGTATTTAGCGGTGTGCCTAGCATGGACAGCAACTTGATGGTGAAAGTCCATTTTACAGTGCCTGATGGGGGTGAATTGTTAGTAAATGACAGGGATGTACATCGTGAGGTGGAACCTAAAAGAATTTAAAGTCGTCTGACGAACAGAAAAATCACATATAAGGCTGAATTGAGTTGGGTGACCCTGCTAAGCAGAGCAAAGACCTAATAACTATTCGATACTTATACAGTAAATGTTGCAGATATATGAGAGGAAGGTTGCTGTTTTCTGGTGATGCGAAGAAGAATAAGATTGTGCTATTTGAAGTAATGGAAGAAATGTAAAATCAAAATAGAAAATCTAGTTAAACTTGGGATATCGGAAGATGTTGCACGAGGATATAATGTGACGAGGAAAAGCTTTTGGAGAATAGCAGATACTTCAGCAATGCATATCCAATTCCCTCTACTCGATTATATTTTTGTATAAAAAAAAAAAAAATACACAAGATATAATTAGACAATTTAATTGTTCTGTTAGGAGGTTGATTATGAAAGCGTTAAATTATATAGCTTTAATTCTAGTTGTAATTGGTGCATTAAACTGGGCATTAGTTGGATTATTTCAATTTGACATTGTAAGTACATTTTTTGGAGGAATGACATCAATATTAAGTAGAATAATATTTACAATTGTAGGTATTGCAGGGCTTTGGTCGCTTACTTTCTTTGGAAGACTAGGCGAAGAATAAAAATTTATTTATATAAAAATACAGCATATTAATAAATACTGTATTTTTATATATTAAATTTTAAATTGATGTATTTTAAATTTTATGGTAATATTAGTTATTTTTAATTAAATTAATAATAATAGATTGAACTTGCTTTTCTTTCTTTGGATTTTCAGCATATATATTAGATAATCCTGGTATTATTGTATCTAATTCTTTAATTTTATTTAGAGTTTTGTTATTTGGGAATATTATGCTCCAAATATTTTTACCGTTGCCATCTCCTAGTATAATACTTGCACTATCATAAGTACCACCATACATTTGTATTTGCATATTATCCTTTTTTTTATATGATATTTTTCCAAGTTTTATAGTTGAATAATATTTTTTATTATTCTCAAGTATAGTATTATTGGCAATTTGTAATATTGTGTTTTTATTTTTTTCAATATTTTCTTTTAATTCCTTTTTGTTTTTGCAATTTAAAGTTTTTATATATTTTTGAATTTTTGAATCTATTTTAAATTTTATTATTTGATCTTCAATACTATTACTATTTGCTATTATGTGTAATCTAAAAATATCTTTTGATATATATTCTGTTTTGTATATATTAAATGCAACAATTGTATTTAATATTATAAATAAAAAAATTGCTATAAATAAAGTTATATGTTTTTGTTTCATATTATCACCTGTAAATAGTATTGGTTGTTTATAGCAATACATACATGAGTATTTTGTCTAGTATTATCTAATAAAAATACAATTTGTCAAAGTGAAAATTATGTCGATTATAAATTTTATAATTCTACAAAACAAAGCAAAATGTGCTAAAATTAGAAATTGACTTTAATAATTTTTGGTGATAAAATTAAGCTATAAGGGGGAGTACAAAAGATGAAAAAAATTAAATTATGTTGCTTTACTGTAAACTCAACTCATTCATATATAATTGCAAATAATTTTATAAATAATGAACTTGAGAATGTTAAGGTAATATACATTAATGAAAAAAATGAAGTAAGTGAAAGGAAAAAAATAAAAAATATAATTAGCAAATTCTACAAAAGAATGAATGATAAAGTTTTTTATACAGAGTGGTTAAATGAGAAAATTGTAAATGACTATGATTATGAAAAATTTGTTTTTGTAGTAAATGGAAAGGAAGAATTTATATCTAAAGTAAATAAATATATTGATCTAAACGAAAGTGAAGGATTCATCATTAATTGCTTTGACATTTTTGATATAAAAGAAGATGTAAATAATATATTAAAAAAACATGACTTTTATATAAATACAACAGGTGTAATAAAAAAAAGAGTAACAAAATAAATACTTATAAGTGTGTTTGTTACTTTAGTTGAAAAAATACAAAGCTTATATAATATTTAAATTAAAACCGATATTTTTTAGCAATAAATTTTTCACTTATTAGTATTGATGGTGTAACTACATATGTAAAAGGATTTAATAAATTAAAAAAAGTAAATAAATTAAATTAAAGAAAAAATAAATAATTAATTAAATGAAAAAATGAATAGAAATATACCTTTGAAATTATAAAATTAATTTGCAATAGTTAAATTTATTGTTAAGACTTTAATAGTAAAATATAGACTTAATTTTGTAGATATTATTTTAAGGAAATCATACATTAAAGTTTTTATAGAAGAAAAGTAGAACAGGTCAAAAAGCTATGAAAATAAGGCTCTAAAGCTCTTAATAGAGTTTGAATTTAAATATTTAAAGCGTAAAAAAGTTGGTTAAATAATAACTTAAGTCAAAAATATATAACGAGAATATGACAACATTTTTTAGAAAAAAGATGTTGCATTGACAATGAAAATTTTGCAAATAAAAAAATAAAAAAAACAATATCAATTATTGTTTTTTTTAATAAGTATATATTCTTCATTAGATTTTGTTCTAGAAGTAAAAGAATCATCATCATTATTTTTTTTATTTTGAAACAAAGAAAAATGATTTAGAAGAGAATATTATAAAAGAAGAAATTGTATTATTTCTTCTTCTTTTTTATTTACACTTTTAAATAATTCTTTTTCTTGATTCTCAGTACTTTTATTGTTTTCTAATAAATTAAATCTATCTATATATCTTTTAAAATTAAGTTCTTTAAATATTTCAAGTACTTTTTCTTTATTCCATTCTTCAACTTTAAAATCTTCTAATGTATCTGAAATTGGTACTTGTAAGTTTATTGTTCCTAATGTTTTTGACATAAATGCTAATTCTTTATTGTTTACTATTTTTTCTCTTTGTTTTCCTTTTAAATCGTCTTCTCCATTTTCTATTTTTTTGTATAAATTTTCAATTGAACCATATCTCTGAATTAATGATAAAGCTGTTTTTTCTCCTACCCCTGGAACTCCTGGAATATTATCAGAAGTATCTCCTTGCAATCCCTTTACATCAATTAATTGTTGTGGCTCTATTCCATACTTTTCTATGATTTTTTCTTTATTATATAAATCTGTTTCTGTTTTTCCACCTTTTGTATGAGGTATTCTAATTGTTACTTTATCTGTTGCTAGTTGGAATGTATCTCTATCTCCTGACAAAATAGTAACTTCTAAATTTTTCTTTTCTCCATAACGAGACAATGTTCCGAAGGACATCATCTGCTTCATATCCTTCCATTTCTACAATATCAATATTCATAGCTGTTAAAATTTCTTTTATCATTGGCATTTGTTCTGCCAATTCATCTGGCATCCCGTGTCTATTAGCTTTATATCCCTCATATAATTTATGTCTAGCTGTTGGAGCTTTTAAATCAAATGCAACTACTAAATAGTTTGGATTTATATCTTCTAATAATTTAAATAATATAGCTAAAAATCCATATACTGCATTAGTATATTTTCCATCTTTCGTAGTTAACATTTTACTTCCCATAATTCCATAAAATGCTCTATTCATTATACTATTTCCATCTATTA
>OIYR01001289.1_pt1 | contig 12808 bp, 29 predicted proteins | sample 1588221 | NCBI WGS metagenome assembly OIYR01 (sample SAMN03283292) | human gut metagenome | biome: human-associated habitat; material: feces | host: Homo sapiens | place: Peru | collected 2012 | reverse complement strand
AAGAGCTCTTGTGTTCGCAGCACAGGAGCTTTTGGACTTATTTAAAGCTTAGATTTTTTCAAAAACCATAGTTGCTTGAATACGATCACCACCACCAAAACCGGTGCTGTTAGCAGAGGTGGTTGTGATTGTATGAAGACGATATCCTTTTGATGCCTGAGCATTTATAACATTTTCAAGCTCCTGTAAATTTTTTGAAGATGTACCAATAAGTTTTTCTTTTAAAGTTACCTGCAATACTACATATTTCTGTTCCATAAAAATTCTCCCTTCGATTTGTTTAGTTGTACCAGTGCAACAGGTTGTTATTTTGATATATATGAATATCTGCCATCATCCTGCAGTTGAATATATCCAAAGACATTTTTAAGTGTACCATCTACGTTGACAATTCCATATTGAGCTAATTCTGTCATTGAGCCAGGAAAGAAGATTCCTTTACTGGTATCATCAGCAATAATTGTAACATAATTATACCCGCTATTTTTAACGACAGAATTTGCAAAATCTTTAAATTCTTCCATTGTTAGCGAATTGAGCTGAGAACCCTTAATCTCTATATAAGCTCGCTTGCCAATCACATCACCTGTTCCTGATTTTACATCATCAGTTTTAAGCCTTGCTTTTAAGAGAACATTAGAAGATGTTGTTTCTTGAACCACCTCAGTTTGTGTATTAGGCTCATTGCTAGAAGAGGTGCCTAATGCCCCTAAGATAAGAACCCCTACCACACATCCAATAATAATCTTTGCTTTTTTAGTCATAGAAAAACTCCTTTTTGTGTATATTTCATCTAATAGAGGTCAAGCATATCTCTATTAAAATGATTCTTATGTATAAGTTTCGTGTGCATTAACTTCAATAAAGTCAACGCTGCATTTTCTCTCATAATCTCCATTCTGTATATGCGACATCTCATGATAGTAAGATATTAGATGTTGCTCACGAGACAGTCTGGAGTTAAGAACAATAGTGTAGGTGCAATCTGAATTGCTCACTGTATATGCCTTGATTGCAGGAGGCATATCAGCGTAAAGAACATTAACGTCATCTTCTATAATTATCATCCCCTATCATACAACTAGTTCTTCATAAGCGTAACTGTGTTCATACATATATTCAGGAGCACAGTCAATCTCTTCATTCATCCAAGTGATAGCTCCATGAACAATCTTAAAATTATTAAATATATCTATATCTTCAAGAGGTTCAAAGGCAGAACCAGTTAAGACAGTAGCATCAAATACACGTTTTTCACCATTAGAGAATGTGATAAGCATCATAAGATAATCAGTTACTTTAGCGTCAACAACTTTCAACATAATACAATCACTCCATCCAAATCTTTTAAAGCCCCAACTCTTTCATGGCATCTTCTTTTGATACAAATTCCCTGCATTCAGGGTCGGATTCTATATCAGCAAGCATCTGTTTATCCCATTCGTCAGGGGTTACTGTCTCAATATCATCCCAGTTTTTTGAAAAGTTAGAAACAATAAGTTCCCATACAGCTTCAGCTTCAGTATCATTCATTACAGTAACAGCACCTAATATACGTTCTTTTATTGCAGTCATAATAATCCTCCTTATCTCTTATAAACCTGTCCACGATTTTCTATCTTTTCAATACTAATAATATCGCCATTGCGGTCAAATATTACTCGGTAATCACCAACTCTTAAACGATATCCATCTGTTCCTTGCAACTTTTTGACATCACCAGAAGGAAGCATTTCAATAGCATTAACAATTCTCTTTATGGTTGAGACATCCTGTTTCTTTAGAAATTTTACAGCCTGTTTTGAATATTTTACCACTATTATCCCTCCTTATCCGACATTCTATCAATCATTTCCTTAACGAAAGCGATATCTTCTTTCTTGACTTTACGTGATGCATCAAAGAGAACTTTGTAATCTGGGTTCTCATATAGAAACTGAGCCATGTCCTTTGCATCTTCATTTAGATAGTATGTATTATCTTCCTCTAAATTTTTTTTATCTTCTATTAAATCTGATTTGTTTATATGAAAGTAATCTGCAAGAGCTTGAACTTTCCCCATCCTTGGAATTGCAATCCCTTTACACCATGTATTAAAGGTCTGAGGAGATACACCGATACTTTTTGCAATTTCCAACTGGGTTTTTCCACTTGCTTCAATATATGAATTCAAATTTTTAGTAAATATTTTTTTCTGTGCTTCTTCACTCATATTATCGACCTCCTGTACTTTGATAATACAATTAAATTTTACACAAGTCAACAAAAAAACAAAAATAATTTGATTTTAGTATTGACATCAAATTAAATTTGATTTAAAATACAATCATCAAATGAAAGGAGAGAAAAAATGAGCAAAAGACAAGGAAAAAAGAAAAGCAGCCACAAGCTCACACCTACCAAGTTAGCGCTTGCGACTGCTACAATGGATTTACTTATTGAGATAATCAAACTTAGAAGAGGAAAGAGGTGGGGATTATGGTTTTAGATGTGATACAGATTATATTTAGTGCAGTCACAGTGGCTATATTATACAAATTGGTAAAGAAAGATGATTGATTATAAAATAGCTGTCCTATCGGCTATACGGGGAGAAAGGTTATAAATGGAAAAGTTACAAATAAGCCTTGCGGCGGCTAGGGTTAATGCAGGAATGACACAGGAGGAAGTGGCTAAAAAAATGGGAGTTTCAAAAAATACATTAGTTAACTGGGAAAAAGGTTCGTCAGAGCCGACAGTTACTCAAGGGCTTGGATTGTCAAAATTGTACAATATGCCACTTGATTATATTTTTTTGCCGTCTAAATCAAATTAAATTTGATTTAGACGGCAAAAGCAAAATATCAAATCAATAGCAATCTTCCATAATTAGAGAGAAGAACAATATCAAAATGACAGTAATCTTTCATATTCAATACAGGAGAGAAGGTGATAACGAGTGAATTTGAGAAGAGAAAAAGTCATGGCAATTTATAAAAATTTAGAGAAAGCACTGCTACAGGAAGAATGTACCTATGAAGAGGCAAAGATGGCGGTAGATAAATTGCGGGAAACATACTTAAACAAAAAGGCTGGCAATTATCTTAAAGCCGTAAGTCTTCAAGAGATTGCCAGAGTGACTCCTAGTTCATGCAATCATATGCCTCGTGAAGAGCAGTAATGATGTTCAAGAGTTCGCTAAGCATATCATCGTAAGACATGGTTGACAAGTCTTTTCGAGATGCAAGTACTTGAACAGCAAGACTACCAAGAGAATCACGAAGAACAAATATAGGCTCGTCCAATGAAGTATGATTGTAGGCATCAAAGTTTTCGCTTGGCATAATAATATCCCCCTTTCTACTATGAAATTAGAACAACCAGGTCAGGGCTGCAATTTCATTATAGCAAAGGATTAGAAAAAAGAAAGGAAGTGATAACGGGTGAATAAAGAAGATGAGGTACAGCAACAGTGGAAAGAGTGGATGGAGAATGAGCCGCTTAGAATACTACACCAGCCTCAATATCCGGATGAGTATATTGAACTTTTAAAGTATCAAATCAAACAGTATGAGGCTGGGATTGCACATAGTAAAAATATTTGCAAGGCATTTGTTATAGGAATTGCTGTTAGTGCACTTATAACAGGTATGGCAGTAGCTGCAGCGATATTGCTACTTAGATGAAAGGTGGAATATGGAGATACAACATTTATTACAGTACAAACATGAATTGATAGAAATTGAAGAGAATGCCTGGGACAAATGTCGGAGATATAGATGTTTATTGATAAAAACGATTCAGATTGAAAGCACAATTCTGTTTGTAGTGCAGATATTAATAACTGTGTTGAGATTCTTGAGATAAGGAGGAAATGGTAAGTGAATTGGACTGTAGTAATGACAGTGGCAATCGTGTGTATGACATTGATTGCACTTAATAAGAAAAAGTAATGAAAGGAGTAAGCGGATGAAGTATCCAAAGCCAGTAATGTCTTTGTCAGAGCTAGAAAGTATGGGATTTAAACGAGAGTACCTTTACCAGATGGCACATAGGCGAGGTCAGAATTATTGTACGAGGACATCGAATAAGAGAAAAGCAAAGATAATGTTTGATACAGAGATATTTGAGAAAGAGAGGTTAAAGCTGTTAGTAAGATGAAAAAAGAACACCTATTAACAGGAGCTATCACAGGATTTGCTATGTTGTCGCTGGCGACATCAATCAATCGTGGCGAGCCTGTGATAGTCAGAGCACAATCCAGCACACAGATTGAGTATATCCAGAAAGTGATAAACCATATAGATGCCAAAGATCCAGCACAGATAGAACGAATATGCTATGACGTGCCATTATCTGCAGATGAACAGGCTGGTATTCAGGACATATGTATCATGTATGGGATAGATATGAGACTTGTGCTTGCGATAGCCCAGAAAGAATCAGGATTTGATGAGGCAGCAGTCGGTGACAGGGAGCAATCTCTGGGAATGTATCAGATACAACCGAGATATTGGAGTCATGTATATGGTTCGGAACTTGATTTGCTGAACAAATATGATGCAACAATCGCATGTTGTGAAGTCTTGTCTTATCTATACGAAAAGTATGGAAGTACTGAGAGAGTGCTTAATGCCTATAACACAGGCAATCCAGACAAGTACAATGGATATTCGGCAAGCATATTAAAGATAAGAGAGGAGATAAGGCAGATATGGTATGTATAGGAAAAATCATGAAATTTAATCAGATGGCTAATAAGGCTATAGCTGTCAAGAACTATGGTGCAGCCGCACATTATTTGTGTAAGTTGCACAGGCTTGAGGCTAAAGACAAGGTTGGAATAGGCGCATATAGAGTAAGAGGAATATAAGGAGGCGTACATGGCAAAAACAGACTACTACGGAGCTTGTAGATATTGCGGTCAGCAGGCTCTTATACAGATTGAAGATGATGTTGTCAAGAAAATGGTTGCAGGGGGGGACGAAAGCGTTGTTGAAGAATATATAAAAGATCAGGCGACATATGCGTGCAATTGTGAGGGTGCGAGAGCTTATACGAATGTCGAGAGACGAATTGAAAAGGCTAAAAAGCGTTGTGACGACATTGCACCTTCAGATAGCGTTGGAGAGATTATGAAGATGGCCATAAGACCATTAATGATGGATGAGCTGGACAAGCTCACTATTAAAGATGGTTCAGTCACATATATGGTATATCTCGACAGTGATGAGAAGATTCACGTCAAGAAAGAGTATAAGAGCGTGGATGACGAGACAAATTAAGCAATAAAAAAGAGCCGCCTGCGAAGCGGCTCAGAACCAAGTTAACAAGTCGTATAACGACTTGAATACATTATATTTTATTTTAATGATAAAGTCAAGAATATTTGAAAAAAGAGTGGGGCGCAAGCCCCATGAAAACTTGATTGAATTAATTAACTTAAGAACCAAGGAGACAATTTTATATGCCATACATAAGTGAGATATGTATAGCAGGAAGCGTGATAACGATACGTCGATACCATACCCTCAGATACAACTGCAAGGGTGAGAAGAGGAGTAAGAGGGAAGAGGTAACGACAGTAGCCCAGGAAGAGATTAATCATAGAGTGGCAAGCAGGAAGCTGGCAGGAAAGATGAACGCCAATTTTAAAGACGATACAGGTATGCTTGTGACGTTTACATATGCAAAGGGCAGCAGACCACCCACGGTAGAAGATATGTTGGTTGATATCCGCAACCTGCTTAAGAATTTGCGTAAGGAGTTCAAGGGCAGACCTCTCAGGTACATCTATGTTAAAGAGATTGGATCTAAGGGAGCATGCCATATTCACATGATTATGGATATATGTGATATTCAAACGCTAAAAAAATGCTGGAAACATGGCTTTATACATATCAAGCCACTTGACAGTGATAACGACTATACACGAATAGCGGAGTATTTTATCAAATACGCTGAAAAGACGGAGAAGACGTTAGGCAGACGTATAGGTAAGAGATGGAATTCTTCACGAGGCTTGAAAGAGCCAGTAATCATCAAAAAGGTAGTTAATGCTAATACATTTGCAGAGAAAACCAGAAAGAGCACTATTCGGAAATATGAGAAAGAAGGCTTTTACATGGTCAAGGATTCTGAGGTAACTGGAATAAGCCAGTTCGGATTCAGATATTACGAGGTTAAGTTTAGAAAAAATAACAAGGAGAGGTGTGGATAGTGGAGCAGGTCAATATATATGTGAGAACTACAGCCAGAGGACCAGCTATAAGAAAAAAGGCTGCATATGTATACATAATCCAGCTTGCTGGGAAAGACTACACCCGAAAAGGTGAGGGCGTGATGGAGAATGTTACAGAGAATCAGATAGTCCTTACAGCAATAATCAAGGCTTTAATGAGGTTTAACAAATCATGCACAATCCGTATAAATACAGAATGTGAGCATGTGTTGAACTCGTGTCGCAATTGTTGGCCGCACCAGTGGGAAAAGAATGGATGGAAGAAAGCCACTGGCAAGGAAGTCAAGAACGCTGACCTGTGGCAGCAGTATATCAATGTGTCGAGAGGACATGCTATCAGCTGGTCGGACGAGAAGCATGAGTTTAGCACATGGATGCAGGACGAGCTTAGGAGGATGGAAGAACGATGGTAGAGGTATTAGATCCTGAAAAGCTGATATTAAAGGAGATAGAAGAACAGGAATGGTTACGCCTGGTAGTGTCAGGCAGGACATGTCAGACACCGGAAGAGACAGCTAAGAAGGTTAAGCACCTTACTGTAATCGGGAACAACATAGCATTGTTAGAGCGGCAGTTGTATTCGATACAGCACAAGGATGAAAAGTAACTACATTTATTGAGATACGGATTGCTGTAATCCGCATAAATACAGAATTGGAGTGCCATTTTACTCTGATTCTGTCTACACAAAAAGATACTTATTCACTATGCCGGAAATTACATATTACGACTTCAATCTGGCATGTCATTCCACCCAGTTAAAAGCTGGGTGGGGAAAGGAGAATATATGTTTTGATATATATGGAGAATTTGATAGCGCAGCAGAAATCAATGAGGCAGCAGCTAATCAGTTAAAAGAAGGAGATACAGAGGCTGTCAGACAGATAGCCAAGGAGAATGGGTTAGACCTAGAAGATGCAGAGGATTTCATTTTAGGAACAACTAAAGAACTGTGTACACCGCTTATGGCTGCATTTGGCAAGATAAAGGTTGAATCAGCAGAGATTAAGACAGAGGAGATTGTAAACGACTGGATTAACTATGTTAAATCACGCTGCTTAGAAGACCCTGCTATGGCAATGGCAGTAAGACATAAGGGGAAAAGTCTTAAAGGCTGTATCGCAGCACTGCTTGGATGGTCCTATAAGAACATGTATGAGATAGATAAGGATATATGCAAGGCAGCAGGTGTACCGGGTAATGTCAAGCTTGGAATCCCTGGCATGGAGACAGCCTATCAGATTATCACTGATTACTACATGGGAGGCGGTAAGAGATGAAAAAGAAGCTTATATTAAGCTATCCATCTGTTAAGTGCACCACAAAAAAGCCATGGATCCATGCAAGCGTTCTTCAGGACAGAGACATAGTATATCTGATATGTGATTACTATAAGGACAAAGCCCATAAATACAGAATGGCGATAGCTCCACATGAGTATATTCATTATGACTACGAGAAAGAAGCGTGGGATAAAAAGTCCATGTGGAGAAGTGCGTGGTATTCATGCATTAATCAAGCTATGGATGATGATGCTATTAAGGTTATAAAGAACTTTGCAAAAGAGCACATGTCCTATGCTTGGTCAAAATACAGCGAGGTGTGGTCGCTTGAAGATGAGATTGATTGGGCAGCAGATAAGCGCAGGAAAGACAGAGAAAATAACGAGAGGGAGTTGCTGTTTTCCAAGCTCAAAGATATAACTGTAGGCTTTAAGAAAAGCATTGATGATTACGTTGCAAGGACGGACATAATCTATTACAGGCGTAAGGGTAAGTATGCTGAATATCATTGCTGTCAGTGTGGAGAGGACTATACGAGGAGAATTATCCCGGGTGAGACATATGAGGAATCACTCAGTCCACTTGAACCTGTTCCAAGGCTGTATGGTATAGCTGAATGTCCGAACTGCCATCACAGAGGAAGTCTTCTACAGACAGGACACGCCAAAACAGAAAAGGACAGCTTCACAGCGTGGATGTATCAGAGTGCAGATGATGGAACGCTTATGATAAGAGCATATGGTGTATCAATCCAGCGGAGCATATATGGAGCAGCAGACATAAGGATTAGAGAGCATACAAGGATATTTTTAGACAAGGGTAAAGCCAGAATTTATAACCAGTATAGAGAAGAGTGGTACAGGGTCAACAGTGCCGGCTATGCAAAGGATAAGATTGAATTTGACTACAATTCATATAGTGCCATCCTACAAAGCAATTTGAAATACATTCCAGAAGGGTTAGAAGATTTGCTTTTCATTGAAAGAGGCAGACGAGCAGATGTAGACGAGCGTATACAGGCGTTAATAAGCTATGCAAGATGCCCGCAGTTGGAGACCTTATACAAGATTGGGCTTTATCAAATATGCAAAAGAATCATGTGGAAAGAAGGAAGTACAAAGGCTATAGACAAGAAAGCTAACGAGGCAGCAGCCATATTAAGACTGTGCAAAGAAGATTATAAGTATCTTATAAAAAATAAGCACCACAATGATGATGCAATGCTTGAATATATTAAAAGGGCAAGGATTAAAGGAATACCGCTTAAAAAGTATGATATGTACATAGAGTTGTGCAGAAATATACATACAGCGGATGACGTTGATTATCTTCTTAAATTCCAGAACCTTGAAAAGCTCTATAACACTATTAACAAGTATATACCAGAATATGGAAGTATGGCCACAACATTAATTGAATATAGGGATTATATCCGTTTGAGACAGCGAAGAGGAGATGACCTGGCTAATACAGTATATCTAAAGCCAAGAAACCTGAGAGAAACGTACACAGAATTACGGGCAGAGGAAGAGCGTAATAAGGATAAAAACTATATTGAGCAGATGTCAAGTAAGTATGGCAATATAGCCAACGTCAGCGTAAAGATACAAAAGAAGTATACATACGAGACAGATATGTATCTGATAAGACCGGCAGCAGATGCGGCAGAGATAGTAATGGAAGGTAGAATGCTTCATCACTGTGTTGGAAGTGACAGCCAGTCATATATGAAGAATTACGCTGAGGATAAAAGCTATATCCTTGTGCTTAGAAAAAAGAATGAGCTTAATACTCCGTATATAACGATAGAAATAAGGGATAAGAGTATACGTCAGTGGTATGGCATACATGATAGTAAGCTGGATGAGAATATTATAAAACCGCTGCTTGATAAATATGTCGCATGGCTTAACAGGAAATCAACGAAATTAAAGGAGGCGGCAGATGGGGCTTCACAGCCTGTACTTATGCCGGTTGCGATATGAAATATGGCGATTTAATGAAACAGCAAGGATTCCATAATTGTTATGATAAGAAACCACCACATGAGGGCGAATATCTTGTTGAAGATCATAATGGTAACAGGTTTATAAGTTATTTTCACATAAATAAATTTGGAACACCTTGCTGGAAGATTGCTGGAAAATATAAATACAGAGGTTATGACATTTGTTGGTGGAAGGAGAAATAAATGAACGAATTAGTATACAATAAGTCATTTGGAGAGTGGGAAACAGAGTTAAAGACAGAGATTACAAGGGCAGCAGATAGCTTTGTACGTATAGGCTATTTGTTAAAAGTGGCAAGAGATACAGACATACTACAGGGTTCGGGATATTCAAACGTAGTAGAGTACGCCAAGGCTAAGTATGGATTGGATAAGACACAGGTATCAAGGTTTATAGCTATTAATGATAGGTTTGGTGTTCATGACAAGCCAGAACTTCAGGAGCGATATAAGGATTTTGGATATTCTAAATTAGCTCTCATGCTCCAGCTCCCTGATGAAATCAATGAGGAGCTATCTCCTGACTATTCAAAAAGCGAGATAAATGCGATAAAAACAGAACTGGACGAGGAATCAAAGATATCTGATTTAGAGGTATATGCAGAGAGTAAAGAGGTGTCTACACAGGATTATAACTTGTTAGAACAGTGCATATACAAGATATGCGAAGACAACATTGACACGTATAAACGATTACATAAAGCAATCACAACAGATATAGGTGTTGATGAGGATAACATAGTTGAGCTGTTAGCTCCTGCCGGCGAAAAGATATATTCAGTAAGGATAGCAGGACTAGGACGTATAGCAATATCGGTTAAAAAGGATGATGACATTCACACCATCAATATGCGTTCTAACGAAAAAGAAAACTGGTCTCTGGATGATGTTGTTAAAGCTGTGGTTAAGATTATTGATACTCCAGAGACTGATGTAAAGACAGCATGGCAGCAGTTATATAACCAGTCTTGGCCAGAAGAGGAAAAAGCGGAAGTTGCACCGGCGCAACAGTCTCCAGTTCCTAAAAAAGAGAAAAAAGTTGCAATAGCTAAGGTTAAGAAGGACAAGCCAAAGCTAGTTGAACCACCAAAGCCTATTGAGACTCCAGAACCGGAAGAGCAGCTACCAGGGCAGGATAATATAATGAATCATCCTGAATATATGCCACAAGACAAGGTTGAAACGTCAACAAATGCGATAAATACAGAATGTGAGAGCGAATCAAAAGAGGTTATTGATGTACCTGCAAGGGTGGTTGAGGAGACTGATACAGAATCATCTGAAATGAATACGGATAAGCCTGATTTTGAAGCAGATATGGCAACAGTTGAGAAAAATGAGGAAAGTGACACTGACATAAGAGATGGGATTATTGCTATGGCATTAAACATTGCAGGCGTTCTTCAGGACAGAGTTAATGATGACAAGATTTCATCAGCAATGCTGAATACATTACATACCACAGCTATTAATATATCGGACAAGTTGGAAGTCCTCATGCGCCGAGGTGAGGATAATGAATAGTATATTGCAATCAAAAGATGATAACAGATGTATTCTCTGCATGCTGGATAAAAATGCCAGTGTGCAGAAAGCACTGCACTGGCATCATATTTTTTATGGCACAGCCAATAGAAATTTAACCAATAAAAGGAGTATGTAAAATGATTATTTTAGGCGAATTATTAAAAATGTTTCCAGAACATCAGTTAGTCTCTTTAGCAGACAAAGATGGTTCTGGTTTGCCATATGGATATAGAGAAACTATTCATAATATTGGAAATCATTATGAAGATGAAAAAGTTCTTAATTTGCGAATTTGTGCTGATGTTTTATATATTAGATTGCATATTTAAACTGAAAATTAAGATTAAAATTGGAAAGGAAAAGGAGTTATGAAAAATAGATTAACATTTAAAAATTCGGACGGTACTTGGGGATTGTGTAATGGATATGATATTAAAAAGGTACCTAATCAATTATACGGAGCATTATGCAAGCTTAAAGACTACGAGGAAAAGGGACTTTCACCTGATGGCATAGATATCATAAAAAATTTGTATGATGATATGATTCGGAAAACAACTTGGACTCCAGTAAGTGAAAGCCTACCGGAAAATGACGAAGGTGTACTTGTAATTGTAAATGGTAATCCTGTACCTAATATTACATTGCATAATGCATATCAATTAGCTGTATACAACAAAGAGGGCGGCTGGATATTGGAATGCTTCCCGGAATGGGAGAATCCAGAAGTAATTGCATGGATAGTATTACCAGACTATAAAGAAAATTAGGATTTGTGGAGGTTAAGAAAATATGGCAAAAGGAATATTGTTGTTGGATTATTTACCTACAAGATGCGCTGATTGCGAGTTAAGAAATAGTATAAGTATTGACAATACTGTATGTCATGTAAATATGAAATCAATTAACGATAGTGAATATTTTGGTAAAAAACCGTCATGGTGTTCTTTAAGAGATAGGGATAAATTTATAGAGGATATTCGTTGCCGTTGTTATGAAATGGGGCTTGATGAAAGTCAAACAGAAATTATTGTTAGTGAGTTAAACTGAAATTAGGACTTGTCTAAATGACGGAAAGGAAGAAGGCATGAGTACATTACTAAGTTGTTCAGAAGTTAGAAATATTGAAAATAGTGGCAAATTAATTGCCTTGATTGGCGTTAGAGAAGAAATTGACACCATTGTTGCAGAACTAGAGAGAAAAGGAATCGAAGAACCAAAAGGATTTTCAATTTTAAAAGGATATGTAACCGATAGGTTAAGGGAGTTAAACTGAGAGTTGTGAGGTGACTAATGAGCAAACATAAACCAATTCCAAAGAAAATGCGGTTATCACTATATGAGAAATATAATCATAAATGTGCTTATTGTGGTTGTGATTTGGTATACAAGGATATGCAAGTAGACCATATAAAATCTGTCTATGCCAATATGGATGTTAATCAAGTTATGACAGAAGAAGAAATGTACTCAGAAGAAAACTTACTTCCGGCTTGTAGACAATGTAATTTTTACAAGTCAAGTATGGATATGGAAACATTTAAAATGAGGTTATCTGATACGCTTATGAAAAATTTGCAAAAGACATTTCAATATCGTCTAGCTTTAAAATATGGTTTGATAGAGGAACACATAGAACCTATTACATTTTATTTTGAGCAAATAAACTAAAATTGGAGTAGCATTTTACTCTGATTCTGTCTACACGAAAAAGGTACTTATTCACTATGCCGGAAATTACATATTACGACTTCAATCTGGCATGTCATT
>OIYR01001288.1_pt1 | contig 12808 bp, 13 predicted proteins | sample 1588221 | NCBI WGS metagenome assembly OIYR01 (sample SAMN03283292) | human gut metagenome | biome: human-associated habitat; material: feces | host: Homo sapiens | place: Peru | collected 2012 | reverse complement strand
CTGATGATAGGGCGCGCAAGCGTTGGCAAACCTTGGCTTTTTTACGAGCTTAAAAGCGGCAAAAGCGTGAGTAACGCCCTAAAAAAAGAGATTATCCTTTATCATTATGAGTCTATGCTAGGACATTACGGCACAATGGGCGTGCCGCTTTTTCGCAAACACCTACACGCCTATGCTAAGGGCATTGACGGGGCTTCAAATTTTAGAGACGAAATCAACCGCATTGCCGATGAGAGCATTATGCGAACAAGGATAGAGAGTTTTTTTTAGGATAATAATAGCACAAAATTCAAAAAAAATCATTTTTTTTTATTTTCCCCTTGACAAACACTAGGTGTAATGCTTTATAATAACAAAACAAAAACAAGGCGAAAATTTTGGAGTAAAGCCGTTTTTATGTGAGCGCAAAACAAAGCCCAAAGCAATGCAAAAAAGCGTTAAATATCAACGATTTGCAAGCCAAAACTAGCCTTAAATTTACAAAGGAGCATTTATGCAAGAGTATATTTCACAAGCAATTAGCGGTGCGAAAATCGCCGCAAAAGGCTACGCGGTGGCGGATAAAAACGCTAAATTCACACCCTACAAATTCACGCGCCACGCACTTGGCGAGCGCGACATTTTGATGGAGATTTTGTTTGCTGGCATTTGCCACAGCGACATTCACAACGCAAGAAGCGAGTGGGGCGAGGGCATTTACCCTATGGTGCCAGGACACGAAATCGCAGGGCGCGTCATCGCCGTAGGAAGCAAGGTGAGCAAGTTTAAAGTGGGCGATTTTGCTGGGGTTGGTTGTATGGTAAATTCGTGCGGCAAGTGCGAGGCGTGCAAGGCAAGCAACGAGCAGTTTTGTCAAAACACCATTTACACCTACAACTGCAAGGACTGCTTCCACGATGATATTCCAACTTACGGCGGTTACAGCGACAACCTTGTCGTGAGCGAGGACTTTGCCGTAACCGTGCCGCAAAACGCCCCGCTTGACAAGGTAGCACCGCTTTTGTGCGCGGGCATTACGACTTATTCGCCGCTAAAATTTAGCAAGGTGAGCGCGGGCAAAAAGGTAGGCGTTGCGGGCTTTGGCGGGCTTGGCGTGATGGCGGTAAAATACGCGCTGAAAATGGGCGCTGAGGTTTTTGTTTTTGCGCGCAACAAAAACAAAGAGCAAGACGCCTTAAAACTAGGTGTCAAAGCACTTTACACCACAGACAAACTGGGCGAAGTAAAAGAACGCTTTGACTTAATCATTTCCACAATCCCAACCGCATACGAGCCTATGGACTATGTGCGGCTGCTTGGTTATGGCGGAGAGTTTTGCGTAGTGGGGCTTCCGCCTGTTGATGTAATGCCGCAAATTGCGATAAATTCGCTTGTTTATGCAGGACATCGCCGTGTGTATGGCTCTATCATCGGCGGTATGAAAGAGACACAAGAAATGCTTGACTTTTCGCTAGCTCACGGCATTTACCCAGAAACTGAAATCATCACAGCTGATAAAATAGATGAAGCCTATGAAAAACTCACCACAGGCAAGGCGAAATTCCGCTATGTCATCGACATAAAAAAGTCAAAATTTTAGGATTTGAGCGGTAAAACCGACAAGCCTTTTTGCGTGTAAATTTACGCGCAAAAGGCGAAAGAAAGGACAAAAATGAGTTACACCATCATCAATGTAGAAAGGCAAACGGGCATTTCATCGCGCACACTGCGCTTTTGGGCGAGCAAGGGGCTTTTTCCATTTACTGAGCTAAGCGAACACGGCACGCGCTATTTTGCGCAAAGTGATGTCGAGTGGGCGCAGTGGATAGAGTGTTTGCGGAGTTTGGATATGAGTATAGAAGACATTCGCCGCTATCTTTATCTTTTTTCGCAAGGCAAGGACACGGCTAGCGAGCGCAAAAGGCTTTTGCAACGCCAGCAAAGCAAAATCGAACAGCACTTAAAAACCTTGCAAAATTCGCTTGAAAAGGTGAAATTTAAAATCGAACTTTACGAGGAAATGGAGACTTTGGGCGAGGATATTTTCGATAAAAACAGCAAATTTTACTACAAAAAACTTCCAAAATTCAAGGGTAAATGCTGAATTTCGCCACGCCGTTTTTGTAAAAACAGCTCACAAAGACGGCGTTTCACGCAAACCTTGCAAAACAATACGAAAACCACAAGGCAAGGCGCAAAAAACAAATTTGGCTCAATTCTTGGCATTTAAAAAATTCATCAGCCTTTTGGCAAACACTCAAAAATTTCACAATTTTACAAAAACACAACAAGTTTTTTTAAGCAACGCAAAAATCCATAAAATTTTGAATTTTTATGCCGAATTTTTTAAGAAATTCAAAAAATTTCACACAAATTTAAAAATTTCAAATTTTTTTGCAAATTTTTGAATTTAGCCCTTGACAAACACTAGGTGTAATGCTTTATAATGTTAAACGATAAAGTTAAAAATCGTGTGGCAAAAGCCCTTAAACTTAGGCTTTACAAGCAAAAAGCGAGTTAGCAAAGCCTTTGCCACGCAAAACTTTATAAATTTTATTTTACAAAGGAGCAGTGATGAAAAATTCATCATCAAGGCGCGATTTTATCGCAAATTCGGCAAAATTAGGCGTGGCATTAGGCGCAGCAGCGAGTTTGCCACTAGGTGCTTTTGCGCAAAACACAGGCGCGAATTCAAATTCGAATTTGACAAAAAATTCAAGCGCAAACAGCACAAATTCAGTCGTTGGCACAAACGAAGCCATAATGCAGGCTAAAAACGGCTCACGCATTCAAAGCAAGGGCTATGCGGCTTTTGGCAAGGATTTTAAATTCAAGCCTTACAGCTTTACACGCCACGCACTTGGCGAAAAGGACATTCTCATTGAGATTTTGTATGCTGGCATTTGCCACAGCGACTTACATTCAGTAGCAGGCGACCATCACGAGCCTATTTATCCTATCGTTCCCGGACACGAAATCGCTGGACGAGTGGTTGCTGTGGGTAAAAAGGTGAGTAAGTTTAAAGTGGGCGATTACGCTGGCATAGGTTGTATGGTAAATTCTTGCGGCAAGTGCGAAGCGTGCAAGCGTAGCGAAGAGCAGTTTTGCACAAATGCTAAAACAGTCTTTACCTACAACAGCACAGACCACTTTCACGGCGGCGAAAACACCTATGGAGGCTACTCAAATAACTATGTAGTAAGCGAAAATTTCGCCATCAAAGTGCCAAAAGGCGCGCAAATTCAAAAAGTAGCGCCACTTTTATGTGCGGGCATTACGACTTACTCGCCCATAATGTTTAGCAAGGTTAAAAAAGGGCAAAAAGTTGCCGTTGCGGGCGTGGGCGGCTTGGGACATATGGCGGTTAAGTATATGGTAGCTTTGGGTGCTGAGGTAACAGGCTTTGACATAGTAGATAAAAAAGAAGCCGTGCTAAAACTTGGCGCAAAACGCTTTGTCAATGTCAAAGACAAGGCATTTGGCAAAATTCGCAATGAATTTGATTTTATCATCTCAACCATACCTTATCACTACGACATAAACGCCTATCAAAAAATGCTAAAACTTAACGGCGAAATGGCTATTGTCGGCTTGCCCGCACCAAAGGATAATCCAAATTTAAACGCAAATGCGATGATTTGGAACTTTCGCCGCAAAATTTATAGCTCACTCATCGGTGGTATAAAAGAAACCCAAGAAATGCTTGATTTTAGCGTAAAAAATGGCATTTACCCCGAAATCGAGCTTATCCCTATAAGCGAACTTAACAACGCTTATAAAAAAGTCGCTAAGGGCGAGGCAAAATTCCGCTTTGTCATCGATATGAAAACTTTGAGTTAGGAGATATGATGAATGCAAGACGAGAGTTTTTAGGGCGTTGTGCGAAAATGAGCGCGCTTGGGCTGGCTAGTGTGGCTACTTTGGCGAGCTTTGGAGCTTGCGCAAATTCAAACACAAAGAGTGCGGACAAAAATGCAAATTTAAACGGCGCAAATTCAAGTAGGGCGAAAAAAGAAAGCCAAAATTTAAACACAAATTTAAACAAAGGCACGAAAATGCACTTTATCACACTCAACAACGGCGTTAAAATGCCTATTTTAGGGCTTGGCACTTATGGACTGCGCGGTAATGACGGGCAAAAGGCGATTTCACAAGCCATACAAATAGGCTACCGCCTCATCGACACAGCGCAAATGTATGGCAACGAAGCCCAAGTAGGCGCGGCTTTGGCGAGTTCTGGCGTGGCAAGAAGTGAATTTTTCATCACTACAAAGCTTTCAAGCGATATGAGCTACGATGAAACCTTTGTTCGCTTTGATGAGAGTATGAAAAAACTCAGGCTTGATTTCGTGGATTTGCTGCTTATCCACGCTAACTATGCAAGCTCAAAGCAAATGTATAAGGCGATGGAGCGACTTTACAAGGACGGGCGCATAAGAGCTTTGGGGATTTCAAACTTTAATGTGGCTGCTTATAATGATTTCATCGGCTCTTGCGAGATAATGCCTGCGGTAAATCAATGCCAAACGCACATTTTTTATCAGCAAAAGCCCTTGCGAAAGGCTATGAGTAAGCATAAAACGATTTTGGAGTCGTGGAGTCCTTTTATGGCTGGGCGAAATGATTTTTTCAAAAACGAAACGCTGATGAAAATCGCCGTAAAGCACGGCAAAAGCGTGGCGCAAGTGGCTTTGCGCTTTCTCATCGAGCAAGGCATAGTGGTGATTCCTAAGACTTCCAAAGAGCATAGAATGCGCGAAAATATCGCTGTGTTTGACTTCGCGCTTGATGAGAGCGACAAAAAGACACTTGTAGCAATGGATACAAACAAATCAGCCTTTGGCTGGGACAGCTAGCTTTGTCGTTTTGAGCCTTTGCAAAATGCCTTAAATTCAAGGCTAGATTTATCTTGCAAGGTTTATTTGCTTGCCCGCTATGAAAAGTTTGCTTGCAAATTGAGCGTTTAGGATAAACTGCAAGGGCAGTTGGCTTAAAGTTTGATTTGCTAGGCTTTGGGTTTTATGTGCCTTTGAATTTGTGTCTTTTTTGGGCGGAGTTTTGTGGGCTGAATTTTCAGCATTTGCAAGCAAATCGCCCACTTCAAAGACGCTAAAATCGGCTATTTTCCCCGATTTTATCTCGCCAAGCTCTAAATTTAGCGCCTTTGCTGCGTTTCGTGTCGCCATTAAAAGTAAGATTTTAGCAAGTGCGCTTAAATCCTTAAACTCGCTGTGTATCAGCAAGTTTGCCCGCATTTCATCAAGCATTGAAAGGCTTATGTTTGAGCTAAGTCCGTCTGTGCCTAAATTTACGCTCATTTTGTGGCGCAAAGCTGCTTTTAAATCGAATGTTTTTCGGCTTAAAAGGCGGTTTGAGAACGCACAATGCGTGATAAAATGCAAATTTTTGTCAAAAAGTGCGAATTCATCGTCCTTTGCATAAACACAATGCGTAAAGAGCGTCCTTTGTCCTTTAAAAAGTTTCACAAAGTCCTTTATAGAGTAGTTTGGGCGTGGATTGTCATCTGCAAAGCGCAACCACTGCTTGAATTTGCCCCTGCCTTGCCTTAGCCACGCGCTTTCGTGCTGGGATTCTAAAAAATGCGTGCTGACAAGCAAGCCTTCTTTTTGCGCTAAATTCAGCAAAAACTCCGCCAAAGCCCTATTTGTAGAGTAAGTGCTGTGTAAGCTCACGGCGGGGATAAAACGCTCGTGCGCTAAATCCTTGCTTTTGCGAAAGCGGGTTAGGAATTCAGCCTGTTTTGTGGCATTTTGCGCTGAATTTACGCCCAAAAGCTCGTTAAAAAAAACTATGCGAGCTGAGCTTTTCGCGCAAGCCCTTAAATCGCCGCCAAAACTTGAAATCTCGCCCACCGTGCCTGTGCCACTTTGCTGCATAGTGCGGATAGTTCGCAAGATAAGCTCATCTTTTGCCTGCTCGCTCAAAGCACTGCGTGCGCTCATTACGGATTTAAGCCACACTAAAAAGTCGCCATAGTGCAAGGTGTAGGCGTTTGCGCTGAATTCTAAATGCGTGTGCGTGTTGATGAAAGCGGGCAAGATGAGCGAGTTGGGCGGGGTTTGGACGAGCTTTGCCTGTGGGTATTTGCCCCGCAAAAGCTCGAATTCCCCGCACTCTAAAATGCGCTCATCAAAGACAAAAGCCTTATTTTCAAGTACAGTAAAGCACTCATCACACAGAAAAATATAGCGCGCCCTTATGATAAACATAATCTTTCCTTAAAATTTAAGTAAATTCTGCGTAAATTATAATAAATTTAGCTTAAAATGCTATAATGTTATGAAATTTTTTCAAAACAAAGGTTTTTTATGAAAATAATGGTTATCCAAGGTCCTAACATAAATATGCTTGGAGTCCGTGAGACAGGGCTTTACGGGCTTATGAAAATGCAGGACATTCACGAGCAAATGAAACTTGCAGCGAGTCAGCAACAAGGCGTTGAGCTTGAATTCTTTCAAAGCAACTTTGAAGGCGAACTTGTCGATAAGGTGCAAGAATGCCTTGGCACGAAAGATGGTATCATCATCAACGCCGCAGGCTACACGCACACTTCTGTGGCTTTGCGCGATGCGATTGCGGCTGTGGGCTTGCCAACGATAGAAGTGCATATCACAAACATAGCTGCACGCGAGGAATTTAGGCACAAAAGTCTCATCGCACCCGTTTGTAGCGGCTCTGTGTCGGGTTTTGGTCCCTTTGGGTATCATCTAGCCTTAATGGGCGTGGTGCAAATCTGCACGCAAATCGAGCAAATCAAGGCGACAAATGCAAAAAAGAGTAAATAAATTTGGCTTTGTCGAAAAATGGGACGAATTCAGCTTTAAAGGCGCAAAAAAGTGCGCAAAGTGCGCCTACGCCGAAAAATGCAAGGGTTTTGTCAAAGCAAAAGCCTTATTTTGCGGACTTTGGCGAGCCTTTGGTGGTGGCTGGGGCAAGGAAAGTTGTGAGAATGCGCTTTTATCCCTTTGCTACAAAGGGGCGAAATTCAGCCAAATACCTTGCTATTTTAGGACTTGGAAGCAATATGAATGACGAAAAATTTACGCTCAAAAAGCTCTTTCGCTTGCTGATAGATGATAAAAGGATAAAGGTGCTTGCAAGCTCGTCCTTGCTGATAAATAAGGCTTTTGGTTATGAAAGGCAAAGGGATTTTACCAACGCCGTGCTTTTCGTGCAAAGTGTGTTGCACGCAAGGGCTTTGCTGAAAGTGCTTTTGCATTATGAGCTTAAATTTAAACGCCAACGCAGTTTTAAAAACGCACCGCGAACGCTTGATATTGATTTGTTGTATTTTAGCGCAAAGTGCCATAATGACGGCTTTTGCACCCTGCCACATACAGGCGTTAATGAACGCATAAGCGTTATCTTGCCCTTGGGCGAAATTTTAGAAAGGAAAGTTTAGTGGGACAGCTTCTTCACACTTTCACGGTGGAAAACACCGATGAAATCATTCCTAAAATAAAGCAAGATTACGGCGATGAGGCTATGCTCGTTACTCAAAAGCAAATTCGGGCAAAAACACTCACGCAAAAGCCCTTGTATGAGGTTATCATTGCGATTGAGGAAAAGGACTATCAAGCCCATCTTGCTAAAACCCGCTCAGCCCCGCCAAGCGCAAATTCAGCCAAAGCCCCAAATTTAAACGCAAATTTAAATTCTTCGCGAAAAGATGATGATGTGGTTTTGGACTTTTCACAAAGAGCCAAAGCATCTCGAGACAAGGCTTACGAGCAAGCCGCACAGCCAAAAGAGCCGCAAAGTAGCAGTTTGAAAGATTTTGGTAAAAAACTCTCAGAAGCCGCTGAGGAAATCTCACAAATGATGAGCGGCGATGAGGCTGAAAAGCCTGTGTATGACAAAAAAATGGAAATGCTTGACAAAAAAATCACCAAGCTCAGCGAAAAGGTAAGCATACTCATCGACACGATGTGGAACGACAAGGCGAATTTGGGCGACATTACCATACCGCCTGAATTTGCTAGCATTTACAAGCTCGCAAAGGCAAGCAAGATGAAAGAGGAACATTTGCAGGCGATTATGAAAGCGACTATTGAAAATATGCCCGCATCGATGAAAACAAACCCCGATGCCGTGTCGCGTTATTTTTACTCACTACTTCGCAATATGCTGCCCTGCCGCCCAGAAACGCAGATAAGAAAGCAAAAGATAATGATGTTTGTGGGACCAACGGGCGTTGGCAAGACGACAACGCTTGCAAAACTTGCTTTTCGTTATGCTTATGGGGATAAACGCTACAAAACGGGCATTATCACGCTTGATACCTACCGCATAGGTGCTGTGGAGCAGCTTTTTCAGTATGCAAAGATGATGAAACTGCCTATTATCGATAGTATAGAGCCAAAGGATTTAGACGAAGCCATACAAACACTGAGTTATTGCGAGGTGATACTTGTCGATACCATAGGAAATTCACAATACGACCAAAGCAAACTTGCTAAAACAAAGGAATTTTTGTCGCACTCAAACGCCGACATAGATGTGAATTTAGTTGTTTCGGCAAACACGAAGTTAGAAGATTTAATGGAAGTGTATAAGAATTTTAAAGAGTATTTAGACATTGACACTTTAATCATCACTAAATTTGATGAAACCAAAGTTTTTGGCAACATTTTTTCACTCATTTATGACACAAATGTGCCGATGAGCTTTTTTAGCGTGGGGCAAGAAGTGCCTGATGATATAGAGCTTGCAAGCAGTGATTTTTTAGTAAAGTGCGTGTTAGAGGGCTTTGTAAGGAAAAATGATGAGTAACCAAGCCGATAAACTCAAAAATTTGATGAATCAAAACAGCACAAGAGCGAGCAAGCAAACGCATTTTGTCGCCGTTACAAGCGGCAAGGGCGGCGTTGGCAAAAGCACGATAAGCGCAAATTTAGGCAATGTCCTAGCGCACAATGGCTACAAGGTAGGGCTTTTTGATGCTGATATAGGGCTAGCGAATTTAGATGTGATTTTAAATGTGCGCCTTGAAAAAAACTTGCTCCAAGTGCTTAAAGGCGAATGTTCGCTTGAAGATATTTTAATCGAAGTAAAGCCGAATTTATGGCTTATACCCGGCGAAAGTGGCGATGAAATTTTAAAGTATAATGACAAAAACATTTATGAGCGCTTTTTAAACCAAGCCAGCGTTTTGGATAATTTAGACTTTCTCATCATCGACACGGGTGCGGGCATAGGCGGCAACACGGCGCATTTTTTGGAAATGGCTGATGAGATAATCATCGTTACTGTGCCTGACCCAGCGGCGATTACCGATGCGTATGCGACTATAAAAATGACTTCAAAGAGCAAGGAAAATTTGCTTTTGCTCTTAAATTCAGTAAAAAACGAAAACGAAGCCTTAAAGGTTTTTGAAAATTTAAAAAAAGTAGCCGACAGCAACATAAAAAACCCTTTAAATTTAGAATTTTTGGGCTTTTTAAGCACGAGCAAAGACATAAGCACGAGTATCAAAAAAAGAACGCTTTTTAGCGATGAAAATTCAAGCGCGAGCGATGAATTTAAGGTGATAGCGTCAAAACTTTTGTATCGTTTGGAGCAAAGAGAGCTTGATGATATGCCAAGCAAAAGCGTGGTGGGCTTTTTCAAAAAAGTAGTGGAGAGATTTTAGATGAAAGTGAAGATAATGCCCGAAAACTTTGTCGCCTTTTTTACGGTGTGTGGCTTTTTTGTCGGGCTTACTTTTAGCGTTATCAGCATTGACGGGGCTTTTGAGATGATTGTCTTTACGGTGCTTATCACTTTTTTGTTTTATATGCTGATACACATTTCAGTAATGTTTTTTGTGGATACAGCAAAGTTTATAGGCAGGCAATTTAATGTAGAAGAATACGAAATGATAAATAAAATACTCATCGATGATTTAGACAATAGAGATAAAAGAATAGAGCATTTACTAACCCAACTCAACGAAGAGCGTGAAGAGCTTAAAAAGAATGAAGCAAAAGAAAAAAGGCGCAAAAATGGTAAAAAAAATGTCGCTTAATCCCTACGCACAGGCTCTTAAAAAAGAGCAAGATGAACTTGTGGTGTCTTATATGCCCGCCTTGCGTGCTTTGGCGTTTCGCCTCAAAGAACGCTTGCCATCAAGCATAGATGTCAATGACTTAATCAGCATAGGCGTTGAAGAGATGATAAAGCTCGCAAGCCGCTATGAAAAAGAGCAAAACAACAGCTTTTGGGGCTTTGTGAAAAAGCGTGTTTATGGGGCTATGCTTGATTATTTAAGAAGCCTTGATGTGATGAGTCGCAACAACCGCAAAATCATCAAGGACATAGACACGCTCATCGATGAGTATTATCAAAAGTATGAGGAAGAACCTGATGATAAATACCTAGCACAAAGGCTAAATTTAGAAGTAGAAAAAGTCAAAGAAGTCCGTCAAGCCCACGCCGTAAGCTATGTCTTGCCTTTGGATGAGCAAGTAAATTGCTACACAGAGGACAACACCCTTGAAAAAATCGAAAAGCAAGCCCTACTTGACAGAGTGAGCGAAGTGCTAGAAACCTTAAAAGAAAGAGAACAACTCATCATACAGCTTTATTATTATGAGGAATTAAGTCTTAAAGAAATCAGCGATATGTTAAACATTAGCGAAAGTAGGATTTCGCAAATTCACAAAAAACTTTTAAGAAAGCTTAGAGAAAGGGTGATGAGTGCCTGAGATTTTATCCCAAGAAGAAATTGACGCCCTACTTGAAGTAGTCGATGATGAAGCTAGCGATTTTGCACGCACTAAGGCTGAACGCGAAGAAAGAAACATTGTCGTTTATGATTTTAAGCGCCCAAACCGTGTCAGCAAAGAGCAGCTGCGCTCCATCAAAGGCATACACGATAAACTCGCGCGAAATTTAGCCTCTCAAATCTCATCGATGATGAGAAGCATAGTGGAGATAAAGCTGCACTCAGTTGACCAAATGACTTATGGCGAATTTTTAATGTCCTTGCCAAGCCCGACAAGCTTTAATGTCTTTTCGATGAAACCTCTTGATGGCAACTGCGTTTTAGAAATCAACCCAAGCATTACCTTTCCTATGATAGATAGATTACTCGGCGGGCAAGGCGAGAGCTTTGAGACTATGCGCGAGCTTACTGACATAGAGCTGAATTTACTTGATAGCATTTTGCGGATTATTATGCAACGCTTAAAAGAAAGCTGGTCTACTGTGGCTGAAATTTACCCAAGCGTTGAGGCTAAGGAAAGTAGCCCAAATGTCGTGCAGATTGTCGCGCAAAATGAAATCGTCATTATGGTAGTAATGGAAATCATCATAGGAAATTCAAGCGGTATGGTAAATATCTGCTATCCTGTCGTGCATTTAGAAAGCGTTTTAAGCCGCCTTGCAAACCGCGACATAATGATGGGCGAAACCTCAGCTAAAAAAAGTCGCAACAAAGAGCTTAAAACCCTAATCGGACGCGCTGAGGTTGTGTATGAAGTGATTTTAGGAAAAACCTTTATCAATGTCGATGAGTTTTTAAATTTACAAGAAGGCGACATTTTGCGCCTTGACAGAGAAGCCGATGACAAGGCTGTTGTCAGCATAGACAAAAAAGATGTCTTTTTAGCGCAAATCGGCTTGCATAGATTTAGAAAATCCGTTAAAATCATCGAACTTATCCGCACCGATAAAGATGAGATTAAAGAAATTTTGGAAAAATACGAAGAAGAGCGCCTAGCAAAAGCAAGCGTTTATGATGCCAAAGAAAACGAAGATGAAGAGGAGGAAGAAATTTTATGATGAATGACTTTTTAAAGGTGTTTGTCGATGAAGCCACAAGCACCATAGAAGGACTTACAGGAAAGAGCGCGAAATTCAGCGAGTATCAAGAATTTGATGTTGGCGCGCAAGATAGCATAAAGCCGCCCTTAGTGCGCGCGATATTCAATGTAAGCGATGGGGGCAAATTTGGGCTTTTAGTGAGTGCCGTTTTGATGGGAGCTATAACCGAGTGGATGATGGGCGAGGCTGAGATTTCTAAAAAAAGTGAGCTTGATAGCGATGCTATGGACGGGGCAAAAGAAGTTGTTTCTAACATAATCTCAGCCGTTTCTACCACGCTTGGCGCACAAAAAGAAATCCCCAAAATCTCCCTTATGCTTGAAAGATGCGACTTTGTGGCTGATAATTTGGATTTAGATACCTTTCACAAGCTCTTTTTTTACGATGTGCAAATCGCTGATTTAAACGAAAAATTCGCCCTTGTAATGGACGAAAGGCTTTATGGCACGCTCACAAAAAGCGATGAGGCTGAAAGTGGCGTTGGTGGCGGTGTAGATGAGCACAAACTTGCTGTTTTGGAGGGCGAGCTTAAAAACATAAATTTGATTATGGATGTGCGCTTGCCCATAAGAGTGCGTATAGGCAACAAAAAAATGCTCTTAAAAGATGTGCTGACTATGGATATAGGTTCTGTCGTGGAGCTTAACCAGCTTGCAAACGACCCTTTGGAGATACTCATCGGCGACAAACGCGTAGCTTATGGCGAAGTTGTCATCGTAGATGGCAACTTTGGCGTGCAAATCACCGAAATCGGCACGAAAAAAGAACGCTTGGAGCAGTTAAGATAAATTTGGCTTGACAAATTTTTAGCGAGTAAGGCTAAATTCACATAAATTTAGCCTTAAATTTCGCTTTTATATTTTCACTTCTTGCAAAATACAAACTAAGTAAAATCCAAAAAATTCACAACTTTTTATAAATTTTCATAAATTTTTACTCTTTTTGTAAAAAATTCACATTTTTTTATTTTATTTATTTTCCGTTTTTTTTTTTTGTATATTTG
>OIYR01001283.1_pt1 | contig 12840 bp, 9 predicted proteins | sample 1588221 | NCBI WGS metagenome assembly OIYR01 (sample SAMN03283292) | human gut metagenome | biome: human-associated habitat; material: feces | host: Homo sapiens | place: Peru | collected 2012 | reverse complement strand
AGAACTTCCAAAAGAAACACCAGATATCATATATCTCTGCTTCCCTAACAATCCAACAGGTTCAACAATCACTAAGGACGAGCTTCAGAAGTGGGTTGATTACGCTAATAAGGTTGGCGCTGTTATTATCTATGATGCAGCATATGAAGCATACATTTCAGAACCAGATGTTCCACATACAATATATGAGTGTGAAGGTGCAAGAACATGTGCAATCGAACTCAGGTCATTCTCTAAGAATGCAGGATTTACAGGTGTAAGACTTGGTTTCACGGTTATTCCTAAGGATCTTAAGTGTGGAGATGTAACACTTCACAGTCTCTGGGCAAGAAGACATGGAACTAAGTTTAACGGAGCTCCTTACATTGTACAGAGAGCAGGCGAGGCAGTATATTCAGAAGCTGGACAGAAGCAGACAGGTGAGCAGATTGCTTACTATATGAACAATGCAAAGACAATCCTTGAAGGACTTAAGTCAGCAGGATACACAGTATCAGGCGGTGTTAATGCACCATATATCTGGTTAAAGACTCCAGATAAGATGACAAGCTGGGAATTCTTCGATTACCTTCTTGAGAAGGCTAATGTTGTTGGTACACCAGGTTCAGGATTTGGACCAAGTGGTGAAGGATATTTCAGACTGACAGCATTCGGTTCATATGAGAACACAGTTAAGGCACTTGAGAGAATCAAGGCACTTTAATCAGTAATATAATCAATATTAATAATAAAAATGCTGTGCGTTAACAAGATGATGTTAATGCACAGCATTTTTTATAAAATTAATTAGCTTTTTTAGTTTCGTCTTTCTTCTCAGGTATAATCTTTACAATAACAGATTCAGCTCTGTTAGAAGCAACCTTTTCGACAAACATCCAGACATTGCCAATAGTGATTTTATCACCGGCCTTAGGAAGTCTGTCAAGTCTTTCAACGATAAGTCCACCAACTGAATCATTATCTTCCGATTCAAGCTTAGTACCAAGCTCATCATTTAAATCGTCGAGCTTAAATGAGCCATCAACTCTGTATGTAGTATCATTAATCTTAGATAAAGCTTCCTTTTCATCAGTATCATATTCATCACGAATTTCACCAACGATTTCTTCAAGCAGGTCTTCTGTAGTAATCATTCCTGATGTTGTTCCATATTCACTAAGGACAATTGCAATACTTGTCGAGCTTAACTGCATTTCCTTAAACAGGTCAGAAGTATTCTTCTGTTCAAATGTAAAGAATGGTTTTCTGATAATGTTTCTTATGTTAAATGTATCGTTATCAGAGGGATTGACAATTAAATCCTTAATATTAAGAATACCGATTACATTGTCAGGTGTATTCTCATAAATAGGAATACGTGTATACATTGTCTGCCTGAACAGAGAAATTATATCATCATATGATGAGCTGACATCAGCAAGAGTCATATCAATCCTTGGAATCATAACATCTTTAGCTGTTGAATCACCAAAATCAAATAAATTATTAATGATTTTCTTTTCATTAGATTCAATTACACCTTCCTGCTGGCTTACATTAACAATGGTTCGTATCTCATCCTCAGTAAATATATCTTTCTTCTTGTTATTGTCAATTCTTAATAACCATAAGAAGAAGCCTGCAAGGTGGTCTACTATGAATATAACGGGTGTAAGAACAATCATAAGCACCCATATTATAGGAGCATAAGCCATTGCCATATTAGTGGCATACATGTTGGCTGTATTCTTAGGTGTAATTTCACCAAATATAAGAACAAGAAGCGTAAGAACACCAGTAACAATACCTGTCGCCTTATTCCCCCATACACTGATTGTAAATGATGTAGTTAATGCAGAACAGCTGATATTGACTATATTATTGCCAATAAGAACAGCAGAGAGCATCTTTGCCGGCTGGTCAATAATTTTAATTACAAGAGCAGCCCTCTTATTACCCTCTTCAACTAAAGACAGCACTTTGATTCTGTTCACAGTGATAAATGAAGTCTCTGCAGATGAGAAAAATGCTGATAAAACCAATAAAATAACAATTGCAATAAGTTGGATGATACTATCCGTATCCAAGAAAAATCCCTCCAGTCATAAAATTAAAATATTTCTTCTCATTTTACAGTACGCGTTTTGTGCCGTCAAGTGTTATTAAAGAAAACAAGAGATAATCATAAGATAACATTTTTGAACATACAATTAATAAAAAGAGGACAAAAAGGAAACCAATGGATTATATAAGGAAAATGGTAAAATCGCTTATTGCAGGATATGTAATAACTCTGCTTTTGCTCGGACTTCTTACATATATTATGAGAAAATATATACTTGATGAGAAAGCAGTTGATAATATTATATTTGGAATATATATGGCAGGAAGTTTTACAGGTGCAATGCTTAGTGCATGGATGATAAAAAAGAGGAGAGTGGTTACAGGAATTATATATGGAGCAGTGTATATTACAGTGTTGTTGGTAATAGCTGCAATAATGAAGAAACAGGTACCGGACAGCAGTAATAATATCGTTATGTCAGTAGCTGCATGTGTGGCTGCTGGGGCATTTGGTGGATTTTTTAGTCCATAATGTGGGAAATGATAATAACAAATAATTATTTTGTGAAAAATTTTAAAAAATAAAAAAGGAAAAATACATGTTTTGTTGAATAATTAAATTGTGAGCTTTAAAATTAGTGTTTCAGTGCGGGAGGCACATACAGATGAACATTAGAGAGGAACAGGAAAAGAGGGAACATCTGATATTCAGCCCATATGCAAGCTTTTCTGATGAGTCAAGAGGACGCGACAGAGATGAAGAACCATGTCCTATGAGGACTATATATCAGAGAGACAGAGACAGAATTATTCATTGTAAGGCGTTTCGGCGTTTAAAACATAAGACGCAGGTATTTCTTGCACCAGAGGGAGACCATTACAGAACAAGACTGACTCATACCTTAGAGGTTGCCCAAATTGCAAGAAGTATAGCAAGGGCACTTAATCTTAATGAGGATCTGACAGAAGCTATTGCATTGGGGCATGACCTTGGACATACACCATTTGGACATGCAGGTGAGAGAACACTTAATTCTTTATGTCCTATGGGATTTGCTCATTACAAACAGAGTATAAGAGTTGTTGAATTTCTTGAAAAGGATGGTCAGGGACTTAACCTTACATGGGAAGTGCGTGATGGAATATTGAACCATAGAACATCAGGCAATCCATCAACTCTTGAAGGAAAAGCAGTAAGACTTTCCGATAAGATAGCGTATATTAATCATGATATAGATGATGGAATAAGAGCAGGGATATTGAAGGAAAGTGACATTCCTTCAGAATATACTGATGTTCTTGGTAATTCAACCAAGGAAAGACTTAATACTATGATTAGCGATATCATAATGAACAGCATAGGAAAGAATAATCTTGTAATGTCAGAGCCTGTACATAAAGCAATGACAGAATTAAGAAAATTCATGTTTGAAAGTCTGTATCTTAATCCAACAGCTAAAAGTGAGGAAGCGAAAGCAGATAAGCTTATAACAGAATTGTACAGATACTATGTTGCGAACACAGATAAACTGCCGGATACATATAAGAGATTCATAACAGAATTTGATGAAAGACCGGAGCAGGTTGTGTGTGATTATATAGCTGGCATGAGTGACCAGTATTCAATAAGCAAGTTTCAGGAAATCTTTGTACCAAAGGCCTGGAAGGGATGAAGTAATGTATTCAAGAGAAGTAATAGATGAAGTAATATCCCGGAATGATATTGTTGATGTTATATCCGGGTATGTCAAATTAAAAAAGAATGGAAGCTCATATACCGGACTGTGTCCGTTTCATAATGAGAAATCACCATCATTTTCGGTTTCAGGACAGCGGCAGTTATATCATTGTTTTGGATGCGGAGCTGGTGGTAATGTCATAACATTTGTTATGGAATATGAGAATATGACATTCTTAGAGGCAGTTAAGATGTTAGGCGAAAGAGCCGGAGTTGCACTGCCGCAGACGTCTATGTCAGAAGAAGACCGCAAAGAAAGAGGGATAAGAGACAGGCTTTTAGAAATTAATAAGATTGCCGCCACATATTATTACAGGCAGCTTAGAAGTGAGAATGGGAAAGCCGGACTTGATTATCTTAAGAAGCGTGAATTGTCTGACAGTACGATTAACAGCTTTGGACTGGGGTATGCAACACAGTCAACAGGTAATCTGTACAAGCTGTTGAAGGACAAAGGTTATGATGATGATATTCTGAAAGAATCAGGACTTTTTACTTATGAGAGAGGTATTCATGAAAAGTTCTGGAACAGAGTTATTTTTCCAATAATGGATATTAATAATAAGGTCATTGGATTTGGTGGACGAGTTATGGGTGATGCCAAGCCAAAGTACCTTAATTCACCGGAGACAAGGCTGTTTGACAAGAGCCGTAATCTGTATGGACTTAATATAGCAAGAACGTCAAGAAAGCCTAACATGATAATATGTGAAGGCTATATGGATGTTATATCAATGCATCAGGCAGGCTTTAACCAGGCAGTTGCGTCACTTGGAACGGCATTGACGCCGGGACATGCAAGGCTGCTAAAGAGATATACAGATAATGTGCTTATAACCTATGATAGCGATGAGGCAGGAGTTAAGGCGGCACTTCGTGCGATACCTCTTCTGAAAGAAGCAGGATTATCAACGAAGGTGATTAATATGAGACCGTATAAAGATCCTGATGAATTCATTAAAGCTATGGGTGCGGAAGCTTTTCAGGAAAGAATTGATAATGCTGAGAACAGCTTTATGTATGAGATAGGCACCATGTTAAGAAATTACGACAGGGGTGATCCGGAAAGCGAGACAGCATTTGAAAGAGCAGTTGCAACAAAGCTTGTTACATTCAAAGAAAAGCTGGAACGTGATAATTACCTGAAAGCAGTGTGCAGGCAGTTTATGATACCAGAAGATGGAATGAGGCAGATGGTATCAAGGCTTGGAAATCGCGAGGGAATTATTGCAAGAGACAGCAATACCGCCGGTTCGCAGCCTGCTGCTGAACATAAACCGAGAAAGAAGCGCGAGGATGGTTTAAGACAGGCAGAGAAAATGCTTCTTACATGGATTATCAGCGATAGGGATATCTTTGATAAAGTTGCAAAGTATATAAAACCAGCAGATTTTATTGACCCACTGTTTTCTGGTGTGGCAGAAAAGATATATGAGCAGTATCAGACTGGAAGTATAAGTCCGGCTGTTATTATAGCTGATTATGCAGAATCAGATGAGCATACTGAAGTAGCAGCTATGTTTTCAGCAGATCTTGATGATAGTCTTAATAATCTTGAAAGAGAGAAGACGTTGAACGATATAGTTATAAGAATCAAAGGAAATAGTCTTAATGATGAACTTAATAAGACGGTTGACCCTCGGCGGATGCAGGAGATAATTCTTGAACAGCAGAAGCTGAACCAGATTCATATCAGTTTATAGATTTATTATATAGAGCGTGTTACGCGAAGAAGAATGGAGAAGAGAAATGGCTAAGAAGAGTGTAGAAACAGTTGAAGAGAATATTAAAGAGACTAAGGAAGAAAAGAAGACAGTTAAGAAAACAACTGCAAAGAAGACAACTAAGAAAGATGAAGTAAAGGATGAAGTAAGATCAGAAGAAGCACAGGGTGATGATGAGGATGATGCAGAAGCACAGGAAGCTAAATTCTGGGAAAAGATTGAAGGTATTCTTGCAATTGCCAAGAAGAAAAAGAATGTACTTGATTATCAGGAGATTATGACATATTTTCAGGATACTGATTTCGAAGCTGATAAGATGGAGAAAGTATTTGAAATTCTTGAGCTTAAGAAAGTTGATGTAAGAATGAATGATGTACCTGATGAAGATGAGGATATTATTCTTGATGATGAAGATGAGATTGATATTGAAAAGATTGATCTTTCTGTTCCTGATGGAATCGGCCTTGATGATCCTGTAAGAATGTATTTGAAGGAAATCGGTAAAGTTCCTCTTCTTAGTGCAGAAGAAGAAATTGAGTATGCAAAGAGAATGGAGGAAGGCGATGAAGAAGCCAAGAAGAGACTTGCGGAAGCTAACTTAAGACTTGTTGTAAGTATTGCAAAACGTTATGTTGGTCGTGGTATGCAGTTTCTTGATCTTATTCAGGAAGGTAACTTAGGTCTTATTAAGGCTGTTGAGAAATACGATTATAGAAAAGGATTCAAGTTCAGTACATATGCTACATGGTGGATCAGACAGGCTATTACAAGAGCTATAGCTGACCAGGCCCGTACTATTAGAATTCCTGTTCATATGGTTGAGACAATTAACAAGCTTGTAAGAGTACAGAGACAGCTGCTTCAGGAACTTGGAAGAGAACCATCACCAGAGGAGATTGCAGAGAATATGGATATTCCTGTAGAGAGAGTAAGAGAAATTCAGAAGATTTCGCAGGAACCGGTATCTCTTGAGACACCTATCGGTGAGGAGGAAGACAGCCATCTTGGAGATTTCATTCAGGATGATAATGTTCCTGTTCCGGCTGAGGCAGCAGCTTCTACGCTTCTTAAGGAACAGCTTGTTGAAGTACTTGGAACTCTTACAGAAAGAGAGCAGAAAGTATTAAGATTAAGATTTGGTATGGATGATGGAAGAGCAAGAACTCTTGAGGAAGTAGGTAAAGAATTCAACGTAACAAGAGAACGTATCAGACAGATTGAAGCCAAGGCTTTAAGAAAGTTAAGACACCCAAGCCGCAGCCGTAAGTTAAGAGATTATCTTGATTAGGATTAAGCTATGGTAAGAATATCTGACAGATTAAGAACAGTTGCACATATGTGTGATAAGGGAGCAGTCGTGGCTGATATAGGAACAGACCATGGCTATCTTCCTATATATCTTGTGCAGGAAGGAATAGCTCCGTCTGCTATTGCGATGGATTTAAGAAAAGGTCCGCTCGAAAAAGCAAAGAAACATATATGTGATAATTGTTTAGAGGACAGGATACAGACAAGACTTTCAGACGGATTGGAAAAGCTCTCAAAGAATGAAGCTGATATAATAACTATATGTGGTATGGGTGGCAGACTTATAGCTGATATTGTAACTAAGGGAAAGGATGTTATTACTCAGAATACAATACTTGTAGTGTCGCCGCAGTCAGAAGTGGGAGAATTCAGACATTTTCTTGTATCACATGGCTTTGAGATTGAAGATGAGCAAATGCTTAAGGAAGACGGTAAGTATTATTTTATTATCAAATGCAGAAAGTCAGAAGGAAGTGTCTGTTCTGAATTTAGTGAGACGCAATATCAATATGGATGGAAGCTTTTAGATAGCAAAGATAAGACTCTTTATGAATATCTTATAAAAGAGAAAGAGACTAATGAGGGGATAAGTAACAGTATTAAGAAAGATGAGAGTAATCCTACGGTTAAGTTAAGATTACAGCAGCTTTTGCAGAAGAATAATATAATTATGGAGGCATTGTCATATTATGACTGATGCGTAAGAGGAGGATGCTATGGGAATGACACTGGCACAGCTTGCACAGGAGAAGAAGAACGAATATAAAGATGAGATTATTCTCGCTAATGTTAATGGTAAGCTTAAAGAACTTGGAGAAGAATATGCCACTGATAGCAATGTTACATTTGTTACTACTTCAACATCAATAGGTAATGAGACATATAGGAGAAGTGTTGTTCTTCTTATGCTTGCAGCTATAGACAAGATGAATAGGAATATTGACAAAGTTGTTGTTGAGTATTCTTTAAGTAAAGGTTTATACTGCACGTTTGATGGAGACTTCAGACCAGATAAGGAATTTATAGATGAAGTTAAGTCTGTGATGCATAGTATGGTTGAGAAAGATCTTCCAATTAAGAAAGAACTGATGAAGATATCTGATGCTATGAATCTTTTTGAAGAAATAGGAATGACAGATAAGACATCTTTATTTAAGTATAGAAGAAGTTCGTTTGTTAATGTGTATGACCTGAATGGCTACAAAGATTATTTCTATGGATATATGGCATCTTCTACAGGTATGCTTGGGGTATTTGATATATTCCTGTATGACGAGGGAATAGTGTTACAGCTTCCAGTTAAGAATGCACCGCTTGAAGTTCCTGAATTTAATCCACAAACAAAGCTGTTTAATGTGTTAAAGGAAAGCACAAGCTGGGCAAAGATGCTTGGCATGTCTACGGTTGGAGAACTTAATGACCATATAACTAATGGAGATATGACTTCTTTTATGCTTACACAGGAGGCACTTCAGGAGCAGAAGATTGTTGAGATAGTCGATGAGATAAAGAAAAGACCTCATACCAAATTCATTATGATAGCCGGTCCGTCCTCTTCAGGAAAGACAACATTTTCACACAGATTATCAATCCAGCTTATGGCTAATGGATATAAGCCACACCCTATAGCAGTTGATAATTACTTTGTTGAAAGAGAGCAGACACCTCTTGATGAGAATGGTGATTATAACTATGAAGACCTTCATGCAGTAGACATTGAACTTTTCAATAAGCATATGACCAGACTTCTTAATGGCGAAAAAGTGGAAATGCCGGAATTTAACTTTAAGTTCGGAAGAAAGGAATATAATGGCAATTTCTTACAGTTAGGTGAAGAAGATGTTCTTGTAATAGAAGGTATCCATTGTCTTAATGATGAACTATCATATTCACTTCCAATAGACAGTAAGTTCAAGATATATATCAGTGCACTTACACAGCTTAATGTTGATGAGCACAACAGGGTATCAACAACAGATGGAAGACTTTTAAGAAGACTTGCGAGAGATTACAGGACAAGAGGAGCATCTGCCAAGAAGACACTTTCTATGTGGGAGTCGGTAAGAAGAGGAGAAGAGAAGAACATCTTCCCATTCCAGGAGCAGGCGGATGTTATGTTTAACTCTGCAATGCCATATGAACCATGCGTATTAAAGCCATTTGTTGAACCTATACTTTTCCAGGTAACAGAAGCTGACCCTGAATATCAGGAAGCTAACAGGCTGCTAAAATTCCTTAATTACTTTCTTCCATGTGGCTACGAGAACGTACCAATCGATTCTATATTACGGGAATTCGTAGGCGGTGGCTGCTTTAAGGTCTGATGATTTATTTGCTTATTTATGAACGGTCGATGTTTGTGAGCAACGGCGGGCTGTTTGTATATAGCACATGCTTGAATATGACGAGCTGTGTAGGAGTTAATGCTGCTATATACATAAGTTCAGCGTGTGAAAGCTCGTTCAAACGAAGTGCGTTTGCTTTCGCACGCTGTAATAGACTTTGTAGATAGCAGCATTTACTCCTACTAAGCGCAGGATTCCTGAAAGCGTGTGCTATATACAGACAATCCTGCGGGTGCGTATATATGTCGAATCATCATAAATAAAAACACCCAGGGCGTTAATGCTCTGGGTGTCTGCTTTCCAAGGAATTCCTGTATTCTCTTGACATCTCGAAAAGACTTGCGACATAGCCTGGTGTCTTTTTGTCAATGTTATCTTTGATTGTTTCAAGCATTTCAATATACTGTTCAAGAATGTTGCTGATTGCAGAGCTGTTAGTCAAACATATCTGTTCCCACATTTCAGGAGAAGAAGCCGCAACTCTTGACATGTCACGAAAGCAACCTGCGGCAAGTAACTGCATATGCTTTTCTTCATCATCATTATCTGATACTACATGAACGAGTGCAGTTGATAAAAGATGAGGAACATGGCTTATGGCGGCAACAGATTTGTCATGCACATGGTAATCCATGACGATAGGGTACATGCCAACATCTGATGCAAACTGTTTCATGAATTCGATTTTTTCAGGTCTGGTTTCTTTGGTTGGTGTGATTATGTACCTTGCACCTTTTATAATTGATGAACTTGAATTTTCGTAACCTGTTTTTTCGGAGCCAGCCATTGGATGTCCACCAATAAAGCGGTCATTAAGTCCTAATGAATCTGCTGCTTCATGTATGATAGTCTTGACGCTTCCAACGTCAGTAATTATGCAGTCCGGATTGGCGATGGCTTTTAATTTCGTAAGATATTCTGTGATAGTAATTACAGGTGTGCATAACAGGATTATGTCACACTGTGCAAATGTTTCATCTACCGCAGGTGCGGCAACATCAACAATACCATCAGTAACCGCGGCGTTAACCGGTTCTAGATGTCTGCTTGTGGCAGTTATATGATAATCCCTGCCGCTTTCTTTAAGGGCATGGGCTAAGGCTCCTGCAATGAGTCCGAAACCTATGAATCCAACCTTTGTCTTCATATGTTATAACCTCCATGTAAGAAATATTTATATTCATGCGAATAGTGGTATTTTAACACTTTAAAGTGATAATGTAAAGATGGCTATTTAATTGACAAATTAAAGTGATATGTGTAGAATGTTTTTATGCGTTTTTAAGGAGGAATGTGTTATGTCGGCAGTATATAACCACAAAACAGTTGAAAAGAAGTGGCAGCAGATATGGCAGGATGAAAAAGCCTTTGCTGCAACTAATGATTATTCAAAACCAAAGTATTATGCACTTGTAGAGTTTCCATATCCATCAGGACAGGGACTTCATGTAGGTCATCCAAGACCATATACAGCGCTTGATATTGTAGCAAGAAAGAGAAGAATGCAGGGATATAATGTTTTATATCCAATGGGATGGGATGCATTTGGACTTCCAACAGAGAACTATGCTATTAAGAACAAGATTCACCCTAAGATAGTTACTAAGAATAATATAGATCATTTTAAGGAACAGCTTCAGTCAATTGGTTATTCATTTGACTGGGACAGAGAGATTAATACTACAGATCCTGATTATTATAAGTGGACACAGTGGATTTTTCTTAAGCTTTTTAAGGCCGGACTTGCATATAAGCAGGAGATGCCTATTAACTGGTGTACTTCATGTAAGGTAGGTCTTGCTAATGAGGAAGTAGTTAATGGTGTATGTGAAAGATGTGGTTCACCTGTTGTCCGTAAGGTCAAGAGTGAGTGGATGCTTAAGATTACTGATTATGCAGATAAGCTTATAGAAGGACTTGACCATGTCGATTATATCGAGAGAGTTAAGACACAGCAGAAGAACTGGATTGGACGTTCTACAGGTGCTGAGGTTGATTTTGCAATTGCTGGTAAGGAAGATAAGTTAAGAATATATACAACAAGATGCGATACACTTTTTGGTGTTACTTATATGGTTGTATCACCAGAGCATCCATATCTTGATAAGTATAAGGATGAGATTAAGAACTGGGACGAGATTGAAAGCTATAGAGAACAGGCTTCAAGAAAGTCAGATTTCGAGAGAGCAGAGCTTGCGAAGGATAAGACAGGTGTAGAGATTGACGGACTTAAGGCAGTTAATCCGGTTAACTTATATGGTGCTACTAAAATGGTTTCAGATAAACTATTTATAGCAGCTAATGCTTATGTTGGAGCTAAAAACACTCAATTTTCAGTAGTTCGTTATGGAAATGTTTCAGGCAGTCGCGGATCTGTAATTCCATTTTTCAAAACTTTAATTGATGAAGGTCAAACTAAAATACCAATTACTGATATGAGAATGACCAGATTTTGGATTACTCTTGATGAAGCAGTTGATTTAGTAATTAAAGCTATTGGTGATGCTAAAGGTGGAGAATTATTTATCCATAAATGCCCTTCATTTAAAGTAACTGATTTGGCAAAAGCCATGCTTCCTGATTGTGAATTTGAAGATGTCGGTATTAGACCTGGTGAAAAACTCCATGAAGTAATGATAACTAAGGAAGATTCAAGATCTGCTTATGAATATGATGATTATTATATAATTTATCCGGATTTGGAATGGTGGGAAGATGTTAATATAAAAGAAGGTGGAAAAAAAGTAGAAGACAGATTCTACTATGCATCTGACAATAATCCGGTTTGGTTATCTGTTGAAGAAATTAGAGAAGCTTTAAAAGATATAGATATTGTATACTAGGTGATTTCTATTTCTAAATTTTTACCTTATGGAAAACAGTGTATAGACCAGGAAGACATTAATGCAGTCACAAAAGTATTAAGTGAAGATTTCATTACTCAGGGACCAAAAATAACTGAGTTTGAAGAGGAAATAGCTAATTATGTCGGAGCTAAATATGGAGTTGCTTTTAATTCAGGAACCTCTGCACTGCACGGTGCTTATTTTGCATTAGGTCTTGAAAAGGGAGATGAAATGATTACAACTCCTAATACTTTTGTAGCTACTGCTAATGCAGGATTATATTTAGGGGCTAAAGTAAACTTCTGTGATGTGGAAAAACAAACCGGAAACATTGATGCATCTAAACTGGAAGTCAGTAAAAATACTAAGTTAATAGCTCCTGTACATTATAGCGGTAATCCTGTTAACTTAAAGGAAATAGCTGATATTGCTGAAGATAATAATGCTAAGATTATTGAAGACGGTGCACATGCACTTGGTGCAAAATATGACGGTAAAAAAAATAGCCGATTTAGTTTCTTATTCCGGAAAACGCGCATTTCTTGCTTTTGTGCTTGTAACCATTTTGTCACCACCGTGAAATTGACTGAACCAAGCCACAATTATTTGTGCAAGTTGCACAATTTCGTTTTCCGTTTCGCCGCACGGCGGGCAGATGCCATTTTTGTGCGGGCAGGTTTATTCTGCATTGGTTTTTTATTTTTCTGCGCTGTTACGCCATATATTTGCATTTCGTGCAAAAATCGCGCGCATTTTGCAAAAATTGCGCGCAAGATATGTTCTCACGCAGGTTTTTGTGCGCAAAAAATGCCGCATCGGTGCAAATTCGCACCTAA
>OIYR01001282.1_pt1 | contig 12840 bp, 9 predicted proteins | sample 1588221 | NCBI WGS metagenome assembly OIYR01 (sample SAMN03283292) | human gut metagenome | biome: human-associated habitat; material: feces | host: Homo sapiens | place: Peru | collected 2012 | reverse complement strand
TCTGTTTTATAACAGAAAATAAGCAACACTAGGACATTGACATAGTTATAAGATTGTGTTATAATGTATTTGTAAGGAGAAAAACTGAATGAGTACTAAAAAATTAACTTATAATTATGTTAAAAATTATATTACAGAAAAGAGTAATGGAGAATGTGAATTATTATCTGATGAGTATATTAATTCAAGTTCTCCGCTTGCTCTTAGATGTAAGTGTGGGAATATCTTTTACAAAACATTTAATAAGTTAAGGAACAACTTTTTTATATGTAAAGCACAAATTCTTATTTGAATCCCCCAAAAAACATCTGTCGCCATGATCTGTTGCCAACGGAAAAAGCAACAGAGTTTTTTCTTATGGCACACTATTTGCAAGTCTAAAAGCAAAAGAAATCAGATTAAGCAAAAGAAATCATATTAAGAAATAAAAACAAAAAACATAACAGCTATGCAGAAAGGTAATATCGGGGTTACAACCGAGAACATATTCCCCGTCATCAAAAAGTTCCTCTATTCTGACCATGAGATCTTCTTGCGCGAGATGGTGTCTAACGCTGTCGACGCAACACAGAAACTAAAGACGCTCGCTGAACGCGGCGACTTCAAGGGCGAATTGGGCGACCTTACCGTTCGCGTCAGTCTCGACACAGAGAAAGGCACACTGACCATCAGCGACCGAGGTATCGGTATGACCGAGGAGGAGATTAACAAATATATCAATCAGATTGCGTTCTCTGGCGTAACCGATTTCCTCGACAAATACAAGGATAACGCTAACGCAATCATCGGTCACTTCGGCTTGGGCTTTTACTCTTCGTTCATGGTAAGCAAGAAGGTGGACATCATCACACGCAGCTACAAAGAGGGTGCAAAGGCCGTAAAGTGGAGCTGCGACGGTAGTCCAGAGTTTGAGATTGAGGACGCGGAGAAGACAGACCGCGGTTCGGACATCGTACTGCACATCGACGACGATTGCAAGGAGTTCCTCGAAAAGCAGAAGATAGAAGAACTACTAAACAAGTACTGCAAATTCATGGCTGTACCAGTAGCCTTCGGCAAGAAGACCGAGTGGAAGGACGGCAAACAGCAGGAGACCGACGAAGACAATATTATTAATAATGTAGAGCCATTGTGGACAAAGGCACCGAGCACACTGAAGGACGAAGACTACAAGTCGTTCTACCGCACACTCTACCCGATGCAAGACGAGCCGCTATTCTGGATACACCTCAACGTCGACTATCCGTTTAACCTCACCGGCATACTCTACTTCCCACGCATCAAGTCGAACATTGAGTTGCAGCGCAACAAGATTCAGCTCTACTGTAACCAAGTGTTCGTAACCGATCAGGTGGAAGGCATCGTGCCAGAGTTCCTCACCCTACTCCATGGCGTAATCGATTCGCCGGACATTCCGCTGAACGTAAGCCGCTCGTATCTGCAGAGTGATGCTAACGTAAAGAAGATTTCAAAATACATCACAAAGAAGGTGGCAGACCGCCTCGCTGCAATCTTCAAGGAGAACCGCAAGGACTACGAGGAAAAGTGGGACGACTTGAAGATTTTCATCCACTACGGTATGCTTTCGCAGGACGACTTCTACGACCGTGCAAAGGACTTTGCGCTGCTGAAGGACGTAGACGGCAAGTATTTTACATACGAGGAGTACCAAACCCTCATCAAGGACAACCAAACCGATAAGGAAGGCAATCTCGTATATCTCTACGCTAACGACAAGGAAGGCGAATACAGCTACATCGAAGCAGCCAAGGCTAAGGGCTACAGCGTATTATTGCTCGACGGACAGCTCGACAACCCAATGGTTTCAATGCTCGAACAGAAGTTGGAGAAGACACGCTTCTCACGTGTAGATGCCGACATCGTCGACCGCCTCATACAGAAAGACGACAAGAAGGAAAGCGAATTGGCAAAGGACGAAAAAGACAACTTGGAGCAGACATTCCGCTCACAACTGCCGAAGATGGAAAAGACCGAGTTCTACGTAGACGTGCAGGCTCTCGGCGAACAGACTCTGCCGGTACTCATCACACAGAGCGAGTATATGCGCCGAATGAAAGAGGCAAGCAAATTCCAGGCTGGCATGGCATTCTACGCACAAATGCCCGACGCATTCAATCTCGTACTTAATAGCGACCATCCGCTCATTAAGCAGGTTCTCGAAGACGGCAAGACAGCTTGCGCCACAGAGTTGCAGCCCGTTGAGAGCGAGCTTAAAGGACTCGAAGCACGCCTCGCGGCATTGCACCAGAGCCAGAATGGCAAGAAGCAGGAGGAGATTTCTCAGGAAGAAAAGGACGATGTGAAGAACACAGAGAGTGCCCTTGAAGAGCAGCGCACCAAGAAGAACAACATCATCGCCACATACGCAGCAGGCAACAAGGTTGTACATCAGCTTATCGACCTTGCATTGCTGCAGAACGGCATGTTGAAAGGTGCTGCACTCGACTCGTTCTTGAAGCGTTCAGTTGATTTGATTAAGTAATTATTGTTGTTTGGTAACAAACAACGTAACAGCAGAGTTTGTCATCCGCGTCGACCGACGCAGATGTCCGCATCGACCGACGCAGATGTCCGTATCGACCGACGCAGATGTCTGCATCGGTCGATGCGGATCAAAACAATGTTACTATAACCATGTTTCCACAGCGCGATTGCTAAAGAGGTCGCTGCGCTATCAGCAAGCAACAGCAACTGACAGAAATAAAAAGGCAGACTATCCACACGGACAGCCTGCCTTTTCTTATTATATAGTTTAATATACTTCTTCCTAAAATGTTATTAGAGCACAGATATTAATCCTTGATGATATCCAACTCCTTGAACACGCGCTTCAGAATCTGAACGCCACGTTCCACCTGCTCTTCTGTGTGGGTAGCCATGAGTGCGAAACGAACAAGCGTATCCTGTGGTGCGCAAGCCGGCGGAATAACCGGATTGATAAACACACCATACTCGAAAGCCTTAGCTGTCGCAACGAATGTCTTCTCAACATCGTGAACATAAAGCGGAATAATCGGACTCTCTGTCTCACCAATCTCGAAGCCCTCCTCCTTGAAACGACGGAGTGCGTAACGTGTGACTCTCCAAAGGGCATCAATGCGCTCCGGCTCTTTCTGAATGATGTGAAGCGCCTCAAGAGCGGCAGCGGTGGCAGCCGGAGTGTTTGACGCACTAAAGATATAGGTGCGACAAGAGTGGCGCAACCAGTTGATTGTATCCTTGTCACCAGCAATAAAGCCACCGATAGAAGCCATCGACTTAGAGAATGTACCCATGATAAGGTCTACCTCGTCTGTCAAGCCGAAGTGATCACAAACACCACGACCCTGCTTGCCGAATACGCCAAGACCATGAGCCTCGTCAACCATGATAGAGCAGTTGTACTTGTGTTTCAGTTCTACGATAGCCGGCAAATTTGCGAGATCGCCCTCCATTGAGAACACACCATCAACGATGATGAGCTTGATAGCCTCCTCTGGAAGATTCTTCAGCACGCGCTCAAGATCCTCCATATCGTTGTGCTTGTAGTGGAGCTGTGTTGCAAACGACAGACGACGTCCGTCAACAATACTGGCATGGTCGCGGTCGTCGCAGATGATATAGTCGCCACGACCAACAACTGCAGGGATAACGCCACTGTTTACAAAGAAACCAGTAGAGAAACAAAGAGCGTCGTCCTTGCCTATATACTCTGCAAGTTCTTTTTCAAGCTGCACGTGGATATCGAGCGTACCATTCAGGAAGCGACTACCTGCACAACCAGAACCATACTTATCAAGAGCTGCCTTACCAGCATCAATGATGCGCTGATCGCCAGTAAGACCAGTATAAGCATTTGAGCCAAACATCAGAACTTTGTGTCCGCCCATTTCTACTTCTGTGCCCTGCTTGCTCGTAATCTCACGAAAATAGGGATAAACACCTTCCGCCATGTACTTCTGCGGAAGACGATAGCTTTTATACTTTTCTTGTAACTGTCCCATTATAATATTAAATAGGTATATTTCAATTTTGTTATTTCCAAGGTGCAAAGGTACGAAAAATATGTTAAACACGCACGTTTTTCATAAGAAATATGACTTTTTGGTATTTTTCACCAAACCACAACCTTACTTATAACATTATTTTATTATCTTTGTGCCTTATTTATAGCATCAATAAATATGAAGAAAAAAGCCATTTTCATAATCAATCTAATTTCTGGCACATCTGACAAAGCTGCCATCCCCGAACTGATTGAGCAACTTCTTGACAAAGAGAAGTTCGAATATGAAATCGCAATAACTCAATATGCTGGCCATGCTTCAGAGATTGCATCAAAGGCGAAAGACGCAAACGTCGACTTGGTAGTGGCAGTCGGAGGCGACGGCACCGTCAACGAGGTAGCACGTGCCATCGTACACTCCAACACCGCACTTGGCATAATACCATGCGGTTCGGGAAACGGACTTGCACGCCACCTACAGCTACCTATTAATGTAAAGAAGTCGATAGAAATATTAAACACCTTTGAGGTGCGCGATCTTGACTATGGCATCATCAACGGATACCCATTCTTCTGCACATGCGGCATGGGCTTTGATGCCTTCATCAGTCTAAAATTCGCAGAAGCTGGCAAACGCGGTCCGCTAACATACATTGAAAATGTACTTAGAGAAGGCTTGAAGTACGAACCTGAGACATACACAGTGATGGCTGACGACGAGACGAGCCTGCACAAAGCCTTCTTAATATCGTGCGCCAACGCATCACAATATGGCAACAACGCATACATCGCACCACAAGCGTCTATGAGCGACGGACTAATGGATGTTATCATCATGGAACCATTCGGACTGATTGACGCCCCACAAATCAGCATTGAGATGTTCAACAAAACACTCGATAAGAACAACTCGAAGATTAAGACATTCCGCTGCAAGAAACTACGCGTACATCGCCACTCACCAGGAGCTATCCACTACGACGGCGACCCAGTTATGACGGGTGCTGATATCGACGTAGAGTTGAAGCCAAAAGGCATTAAGATTGTGGTAAACTCACAGGCTGACCGAAATCTCAGAAAGCCGAATGCCCTACAGAACGCAGCCACAGAACTATTCAACGAGATAAACATAATACGCGAAGAAATAAGCAAGAGTCGACTAAAACTGCAACAATGGAGCAAAGCTATGCAGCACAAATTCGACTTGTAAACAACAGCGAAGGCGTTAAGCCTTCCACAACAACATCGTACGATCATAAATGTTCGCTTTCAAAAAGTTTGTAATCCACCAAGACCACTGCGCCATGAAGGTTGGTACCGACGGCGTACTACTTGGTTCATGGGCAAATGGCGGCAAACGCATTCTCGACATTGGTACTGGCACCGGACTCATTGCACTGATGATGGCACAACGCTATACTGATGCCACCATTGATGCAGTAGAGATTGACCATGACGCAGCTCTACAAGCATACGAAAACGTTAGCAACACCGAGTTTGCAAACCGTATAAAGATAGTGGAGACAGCAATACAACACTACTCCACTCAAGACAAGTACAACGCTATCGTATCCAACCCACCGTTTTTCATCGATAGTCTGCTCAACCCCAACGCACAACGCTCTACAGCAAGACATGCTTGCGCGCTGAAATACTGCGAGTTATTCGCTACCGTGAAAGCATTGCTCGATACTGACGGTGAGTTCAGTGCCATCATACCAACCGAATGTTTGCAAGCATTCATTGCCGAAGCATACAAGGCAGGACTTGCCATGTCGCGCCAATGCGCCGTGCGCACCACTCCACGCAAACAGCCCAAACGCCACCTTGTAGCATTCCACCACGCAGACCACAAATGCGAGAGAGAAATGGAGGAAGTGTGCCTACAGAATACCGACGGCTCAAGATCGGAATGGTACGCACAACTGACCGCCGATTTCTATATAAAATAACAACAAAAATTCACTCATTAGCAGAATTTTAAGTAACTTTGCACGGAAATACACACGCCCCCGATACACAGTTAACGAGATATGAATAAGAGAACGAGTACTTCAATACAGATGATAGCCGATTATGACGGCGATATTTCAAATTTGTTCAACGTAAACATAGAAGGCGAACTGCCCATTCTTGCCACACGTAACATGGCAATGTTCCCGGGAGTGATTACTCCCGTAATCATTGGAAGAAAACAAAGTCTTAATCTGCTCAACCATATACGCAAGACTCAGGATGCGAGCTTTGCCGTGTTCTGCCAGCACGACCAGGAAGTTGAGCACCCAGACACCAAAGACCTCTTTGAGTACGGAGTGTACGCACGCCTCGTGAAGATACTCGAACTGCCCGGACCTGGAAATAACATCACCGCAATCATCCAAGGTTTAGGACGCTGCAGACTGAACAAGCTCACCGCTAACAAGCCTTTCTTGATGGGCGAAATATCACCAGCCATGGAGGAACTGCCTGATGCAGACGACAAGGAGTTCAACACGGCAATGGAAGATTTGCGTTCTACCACTACGGAATACATCCGACAGAACGAAGATTTGCCTGATGAGTCGCAGTTTGCACTGAACAACATTTCAAATGATGTAATCGCAGTAGACTTCATCTGCACAAACCTGCCATTCGACATAGCCGACAAAGCCGAACTTATCTATACAAGTTCTATTAAGGAACGTGTCATCAAGACACTGAAGGTGCTGCACAAGGAGATACAGTTGCTCGAACTAAAACAGAACATTCGCACGAAGACTCGCGAAGATCTCGACGAACAACAGCGCGAATACTTCCTGCAGCAGCAGATAAAAAACATCAAAGAGGAGCTGGGCAGAGGCGAAGGATCACCGGAACGCAAGGAGCTTGAGCAGAAAGCAGCTAAGAAGAACTGGTCGGAGGATGTGGCAAAGCTCTTCCGCAAGGAACTTGACAAACTGGACATGTTCAATCCGCAGAGTCCAGAATACAGCATACAGTACAACTATCTGCAGACGATGATTGCACTGCCTTGGGGCGAATACACCAAGGACAACCTTGACTTGAAACGTGCCCAGCGCGTGCTCAACCACGACCACTACGGCATGGAGAAGGTGAAGGAACGCATTCTCGAATACATGGCTGTACTGAAGTTGCGCGGCGACCTCAAGTCGCCCATCATCTGCCTCTACGGCCCTCCGGGAGTCGGCAAGACATCACTTGGCAAGAGTATTGCTGCTGCCATGAAGCGCAAGTACGTACGCATGTCATTAGGCGGTCTGCACGACGAAAGCGAGATTCGCGGACACCGCCGCACTTACGTGGGAGCCATGCCTGGCAGAATTATCAAGAATATACAGAAGGCAGGTTCGTCAAACCCCGTGTTTATCCTCGACGAGATTGACAAGGTGACACAGAACACCGTCAATGGTGACCCGTCATCAGCCTTGCTTGAGGTGCTCGACCCTGAACAGAACAACGCCTTCCACGACAACTATCTTGATGTTGACTACGACCTCTCGAAGGTGCTCTTCATTGCAACCGCCAACGACCTCAACACTATACCGCGTCCGCTGCTCGACCGTATGGAACTTATTGAAGTGAGCGGATACATAACGGAGGAGAAGATTGAGATAGCGAAACGCCATCTCATTCCGCGTGAAATAGCAAACTGCGGATTGGACAAGGACGAGGAGAAGCCTACATTCACAAAGGCTGCTATCGAGAGAGTGATTGAGCAATACACTCGCGAAAGCGGTGTGCGTCAATTGGAGAAGCAGGTGAACAAGGCACTGCGCAAGATTGCATACAAGAAAGCCCTCGACAACGACGTAAACGAAAAGATTACACCTAACGAGATTGAGGGACTGCTCGGCAAAGCACCTTTCTACCGCGACATCTACCAGGGCAATAGCTATGCAGGTGTCGTTACGGGCTTAGCATGGACAAGCGTGGGCGGCGAGATTCTCTTCATCGAGACATCGCTCAGCAAGGGCAAGACGGGCAAGCTGACACTGACCGGAAATCTCGGTGACGTGATGAAGGAGTCGGCTGTCATTGCCCTCGAATACGTAAAGGCTCACATCGACACGCTCGGCGTAGACTATCGCATCTTCGACAACTGGAACATACATATCCACGTACCAGAAGGTGCAACGCCGAAGGATGGTCCGTCTGCAGGTATCACAATAGCTACGTCTATCGCCTCGGCACTCACACAGCGCAAGGTGCGCAAGAACACAGCCATGACAGGCGAGATAACGCTCCGCGGAAAGGTTCTGCCGGTAGGCGGCATCAAGGAGAAGATTCTTGCAGCCAAGCGTGCCGGCATCACCGACATCGTAATGTGCCAGGAGAACCGCAAGGACATCGAGGAAATTCCTGAGATGTACCGCAAGGGTGTTGACTTCCACTATGTAGAAAATATACAGGATGTATGGAAGTTTGCGCTCACTGATGAGATTGTAGACAATCCGATTAATTTTAAAATTGAAGAAGAAACGAAAGAATGACTTTTGAACTGCAACATACCGACCCGTGTAGCGACGCTCGCACTGGTATAATAACCACCGACCACGGACAGATAAAGACCCCTATCTTCATGCCTGTAGGCACAGTTGGCTCTGTGAAGGGAGTACACTTCAACGAACTCCGCGAACAGGTGAAGGCACAGATTATCTTAGGCAACACCTATCATCTCTACCTGCGTCCAGGTCTTGACACTCTGCAAAAGGCTGGCGGATTGCATAAGTTCAACACGTGGGACCGTCCGATACTTACCGACTCTGGCGGCTTTCAAGTGTTCTCGCTCACCGGCATACGCAAGTTGCGTGAGGAAGGCTGCGAGTTCCGCTCACACATTGACGGATCGAAGCACATCTTCACACCAGAGAATGTTATGGACACAGAACGCATCATCGGAGCCGACATAATGATGGCATTCGACGAATGCCCTCCAGGCGAAAGCGACTACGAGTACGCAAAGAAGAGTCTCGGACTCACACAACGCTGGCTCGATCGCTGCTTCAAGCGCTTCAACGAGACTGAACCCCTCTACGGCTACAACCAGAGCCTCTTCCCTATCGTGCAGGGCTGCAAGTACAAGGATTTGCGTCGTGAAGCGGCGAAGCACGTAGCCGACAAGGGAGCTGACGGCAACGCCATCGGCGGACTGGCTGTGGGTGAACCGACAGAAGTGATGTACGAAATGATTGAGGTGGTGAACGAGATTCTGCCGAAGGACAAGCCACGTTATCTCATGGGCGTGGGCACACCGCAGAACATCCTTGAGGCAATAGAACGCGGCGTGGATATGTTCGACTGCGTGATGCCTACCCGCAACGGACGCAATGCGATGCTCTTCACCTACGAGGGCACAATAAACATACGCAACAAGAAGTGGGAGCAGGACTTCTCGCCGATTGATCCCGACGGATGCGACATTGACCGCATACACTCGAAAGCTTATCTACACCACCTCTTCAAAGCACAGGAGTTGTTGGCTATGCAGATTGCAAGCATTCATAACTTGGCTTTCTATCTACGACTGGTCACTGACGCACGCAAACATATTGAGCAAGGCGACTTCGTACAATGGAAAGCAAGCGTTATAGACAACCTCGGAAGAAGAATTTAAATGAAAATAAAAAACATCAGGCGTTTACACAAACTGCTACATCTGCAGCAGACTGTACGCAGAAAGACTAAAGGAATACGCACAGCTTGGGCATGGTTATGCCACAAGCTGCGCTTTCTCCGTGTCTTGAACGTGATAAACCCATTCCACTATATCAGCATTCTCGACTGGTATATCATACGCAAGTTCATCGGCACGTACATCTACTCTATCATACTGATCATCTCTATCAGTATCGTGTTCGACGTGAACGAGAACCTCGTAAAGTTCACTCAATACCACGCACCGCTAAAGGCTATCGTATTTGACTATTATGCCAACTTCGTGCCTTACTTCGCCAACTTATTCAGTCCGCTATTCGTATTCATCGCGGTAATTTTCTTCACATCCAAGCTGGCTTCAAACTCCGAAATCATATCCATGCTTGCTGCAGGAGTTTCGTTCAAGCGCCTCATGCGCCCTTATATGATTTCGTGCGTACTCATCTCTACACTCTCGTTTTTCCTCAGTGCATACGTCATTCCACACGGTACGGTGATAAGACAGAACTTCGAGACGATGTACAAAAACAAAAAGAAGAACACATCAGCAGAGAACGTTATGCTGCAAGTGGACAAAGGCACTATTGCGTATATACAGCATTACGACAACAATCAAAAATGTGGATATGGCTTCTCTCTCGACAAGTTTGAGAACAAGAAACTCGTGAGCCATCTTACGGCAATGGATATCCAGTACGACACCATCTCCGACTCAAAGTACCACTGGACTCTTTCCAACTGGAAGATACGTGAGCTGCGCGGACTACGCGAACATATCACAAGCGGAATAAAGCGCGACACCATCATACAGATGGAGCCAACCGATCTCGTTTACTCGAAAGGACAGCAGGAAACATTCACCAATCCGGAACTGAAAGAGTATATCGGCAAACAGAAAAATCGTGGTAACGGCAACGTCGTACAATACGAAGTGGAATACCACAAACGAATAGCCTCGTCGTTCGCATCGTTCATCCTGACCACCATCGGTCTGTCGCTATCATCGCGCAAACGCAAAGGAGGAATGGGCATGTATCTCGGCATGGGACTCGCCTTGAGCTTCGGCTATATCATGCTACAAACAGTATCGTCTACATTTGCCATCAATGCCAATACGCCACCTATTTTGGCTGCATGGATTCCGAACTTCATCTTTGCAATCGTTGCGTATTTCTGCTATAAAAAAGCCCCTAATTAAAAAAAATAAAACCCATAACATAATATGTATTTCGACGAAACACAACTCAATGACAATGTGCTCGACGCATTATATGATATGCGCTTTGATCAGTGCACACCAATACAAGAAAAATGTATTCCGCCTATCCTCGAAGGTCGTGACCTCCTTGGTGTGGCGCAGACAGGTACGGGCAAGACTGCAGCCTATCTCCTCCCCATACTCTCAAAACTCGACGACGGTGGCTATCCGCACGATGCCATCAACTGCGTCATCATGAGCCCGACACGCGAACTCGCACAACAGATAGACCAAGCTATGCAAGGCTTCGGCTACTACCTCAACGGCGTGAGCAGCGTGGCTGTGTATGGTGGCAACGACGGCAACCGCTACGATCAGGAGCTGAAGAGTTTCCAGATGGGTGCCGACGTGGTAATAGCCACGCCCGGACGCCTTATCAGCCATATATCTCTCGGCTCTGCCGACCTTAGCAAGGTGAGCTTCTTCGTTCTCGACGAAGCAGACCGAATGCTCGACATGGGATTCTCTGAGGATATCAAGATGATTGCAAGCAAATTGCCTGCCACTTGCCAGACTATCATGTTCTCGGCTACAATGCCCGAAAAAATTGAAGAACTCGCAAAAAGTCTGCTGAAAAACCCCGTAGAGGTAAAGATTGCAGTGAGCAAGCCTGCAGAGAAAATCAAACAGAGTGCATACGTCTGCTACGAAACACAGAAGATAGGTATCGTAAAAGATCTGTTCCGCAAAGGCGACCTCAACCGCGTAATAATATTCTCGGGCAAGAAGCAAAAGGTGAAGGCTATCAACCGCACACTGCAGCAGATGAAGATTAACTCTGGCGAGATGCACTCTGACCTTGAGCAGGCTGAACGCGATGACATCCTCTACAAGTTCAAGACCGGACAGATCGACGTGCTCGTGGCTACTGACATCGTGGCTCGCGGCATCGACATCGACGACATCGCCATGGTCATAAACTTCGATGTGCCCCACGACCCAGAAGACTACGTCCACCGTATAGGACGTACTGCACGAGCACAACGCGACGGCATCGCTATCACATTCGTAAGCGAAGACGAAATCAGCAGCTTCAAACAGATAGAGAAATTTCTCGGACGTGTTGTCGACAAGAACGAACTGCCCGAAGGTCTCGGCGAGACTCCTGACTACAACGCACCACGCTCAAGAGGCAGAGGCGGAAAGGGACGCGACGAAAAACGCCCAAGAAACAACTCTAAAACCAATGGATCGCATGGCGACAACAACAAGCGCCGCGACAACAGAAAGAAGAACAGCGCAAAGAAGCAGAACAATAACGAGACTTCTGCTACAGAAACGCCACAGACCACAAATGCTCAAGAGACCGTTGCAGAAACAACTACTCCGGACGGCACACAACCCACTACGCAAAAGAAGCGCAGACGCAAGCCGAACCGCAAGCCTTCCAATGCAGAAGGCGGCAACAATCAGCAAACGGAGAATGGAGCCAAAGAAAGCAATGCAAACAATAACAAGGGCGATAACGCTAAGAGACGCAATGAGCGTGCTGCACGTGATGGCGAACAGGCAAAGCAAAACAACGAACAACCTAACCGTAATGGCGGACAGACAAAACGCAACAATCAGCAACGTCGCCAGCGTAAGGACAACGCTTCACGCCGTTCAAATCAGAATCGCAAGCAGGATAGAAAGGAGAATGGAAAGAGCACCACAGCCAAATCCACTCCAAATGTGCCAGCGATAAAACAGCCAACCACACTTACAACTATCCTTAAAAAGCCATTAAACTGGCTAAAGTCGCTCGGAAAGAAGAAAAATTAAAGAAAACCACGAAAAAGGTGCGCAAATATTTTGGAGTTTCAAAATAAATGCGTACCTTTGCACTCGCAATTAAGGAACAAGCCTAATTGCTTAATATTAGGAGGCTCCGTAGCTCAACTGAATAGAGCATCTGACTACGGATCAGAAGGTTGCAGGT
>OIYR01001278.1_pt1 | contig 12875 bp, 12 predicted proteins | sample 1588221 | NCBI WGS metagenome assembly OIYR01 (sample SAMN03283292) | human gut metagenome | biome: human-associated habitat; material: feces | host: Homo sapiens | place: Peru | collected 2012 | reverse complement strand
CCTACAGATCCCGTTGTGGATAGAGAAAAACGTTCTGTTTTCATAAAATGACCATGCCTTTCCGAAACGGCAGACTTTGAGCCATAGGCACAAAGCTGCCTGTGATATTCATGATGAAATCCTGTTTTTGTGCTATAAACTTATTGTACTCCTGAATGGATTTGTTTTCCAGAAAGAAAGTTGAATTCAATACAAAACCATGCTAAAGTAGTAATAATAACCAAAGAGAGGATAAGACAGATGAAAGCATTTTTTGCAGAATTTAAGAAGTTTATTGCAAGGGGAAACGTAATGGATATGGCAGTGGGCGTGATCATTGGAGGCGCTTTTACGGCAATCGTCACTTCTCTTGTGGATGATGTGATGATGCCTTTGCTGTCGCTGATCACGGGAGGTCTGGATTTTTCTTCCCTCTGCATTGTTCTGGGCGAGGGAGAAATGGCGGCCACTCTGAATTATGGCTCCTTTATTGCAGCCGTGATCAACTTTTTGCTTATTGCATTTGTTATATTTTTATCGGGCTGAATATTTGTCTGTTCAATATATATATTGGGATATATATATTGAGCAAAAGAGACGCAATTTAATATAAATAAAATCAATAATACAAATTTTTTATTTATCATAAAACCCCGTTAATTAAAACCTTATTGTAAATCCAAATCTTGGAAATATTGATATTCTCAAAGAAGTTATAATATCTACATAAGGCGAAAAAGAATCCCAATCGGGAAGAGTGCTATTAACATTGATTAATCCTCTTCCAAGAAATGAAATTCCTTCTTTAAAATCTCCGTAAATTCCTTTATTAACATTTTTAACATAATAACCAATTTCAAATAAAGAAAAATCTATAGAAGGCTTTACTCTCCAATTTTTCTTTGGAAATAAATTTATACTCCAACCCAATTCATAAGAAATATATAAAGCTGTATCGGTAGTCTCTCTTTTAGTTCTAATTCCAGTGATTCCGTTTACTGTTTCTATTTTAGAAATTATCGATTCTATTCCAAATTTAAAAGTATTTATAATATTATAGTTCATTCCTAACAAAACTTTTAATCCTATATGAACAGGAATATAAACGAAAGAAGCTCTAAAAGTAGTGTCTCCTCCAACGATTCCGCCAAGTTGTTCGATTACGCTTCCGCCCCCGATTTTATTAATTAAACCGTTTGCGTTTTCTTTTACAAAAGCGTCTGCGTTTTCTTTAGTAAGATTTAAAGTATATGTTATCGATTGAGCCGATATTCCTGCTTCGAGTCCTACTCTTCTTGTAAATAAAAAAGTATAGGAAATACTAGGCACATACCAAAAACTGCCTTTTATATCTACATATTCAAGGAATTTTGAAATATCTTCACCAATATTAATTTTGGCTAAACCTGCAAAAGTTTCGATATTTTTTACAAAGCTATTTATAAAATTTGGAAATATAACCGAATGAGTAGGCAATAAATTAACGCTTATTAATTGTCTTTCTTTTGCAAATTTTCTAGCTAAAAACTCATTTGTAGAAAAATCGCCAGAGAAAAAATTATTTAAATTAGTTTTAGAAAATGCCGTTAAATATATAGAGAAATTTATAATTGAGATATAAAGAATTATCTTAAATACAAAATTATCTTTTACAAATCTACACATTTTATATTTACCATTTTATATTAAATTTTAAAAAATATACTATTATTATACTTCGGAATAAAGCAACTTAAAAATTAATTCATTCAAAAATATAAAAAATTAAATCATTTATAATTTTATACAAATTTATAATTTATACAATACATTATTTTATATTTAAAAACTATTATTATAAAACTTTGACAAATAACTAATTTTATATTATAATATTCCTATAATAAAATAAGTTAAATAAAAAAGGAATTGAAATGAAAAATATAATTTTAATAGCGATTATTATTTTAACTTTCTTTATTTCTTGCAGAAAGTCTACGCTTAAAATTACAGAGCCTGGGCCTTCTTTCTTTTTAGGAAAAATGAAAGATGGAAATTATGGCGGTTTTAATGTTAGTAATGGCGGTAATACCGTAAACATTGGAAATACTAATTATACTTTTGAATCAGATATAATGGGAATTGGCGGAATATATAAAGATGCTAATTCTAGTAATTATGTTGGCGTAGTTCCTATTGGAGGTTCTATGCATACGGTTACTATGGGTAAAAATGAAAAAGAAACATTAACTAAAATTATAGAAGTAGTCGGCAAAGAAAATTCTCTTAATGTTATAAAAGAGCTATCAAATGGAAATGGAGGAAAACTTGATACTGAAGCGATTACTAAAAATTTGGATGATAAGAAGAAGGCTGAAGTAAAAAAGATAATAGAAGACTCTGGTTTAGATAAAAATAAATTTAAAGATTATAAAGAATATAAAAAGACTTAAAATTAATTTAATATATTTTTTACAATCGATAACTTAAATTATATATTTCAAAATAATAAATATTCTAAAAATTTGACTTTTTATAAAATCCCATTTATCATAATTCAATTAAAAATCGTTCTTTAATTTTACAGGATAAATAAAAATGGAAAAAGTAAAAATTGAAAATGTAGAAATAGTATTATCGCATCCCGATGATTTAAATATAAAATGGACGGGACAAAACGATTTAATCAGACAAATAATGGCTGCTTGGCATATAATATCCGAAGATGATATTCCTTTAAATCCAAGAATAGTTGGAAAACCTGGAGCGGGAAAAACAACTTTATCGTATTATGCTGCAAAAGAATTGCTTAAAAGAGAAGTTTATATTTTTCAATGCACAGTCGATACTCGTCCTGAAGATTTAATTATAGTTCCCGTTATTTCAGAGAATAACGATTCCAGCGGCGCTAATGCGGGCATGTCGCCGCAGTCGCCCAAAATAAGTTATCATGCTTCAAGTTTAGTTAGCGCTATGATTAAAGGAGGAGTCGCTATTCTTGACGAAGGAAACAGAATGAGCGAAAAAACTTGGGCTTCGCTTGCGCCTTTGCTTGACGATAGAAGATATGTAGAAAGCGTTATAGCGGGAATAAAAATAAAAGCGCATCCCGATTTTAGAATAATTGTCACTATGAACGATGATGCAAGCACTTTTGAGCTTCCCGAATATATTCATTCAAGATTGCAACCTACTATAGAGCTTCCTTTTCCCGATGTAAAAGAAGAATACGATATTTTAAAAATGAATCTTCCTTTTGCAGAAGAAGAGATATTAAAAATAACTGTCGGTTTTTTGCAAAAATCTCATATAAATAAAGCTTCTTTTTCGGTTAGAGACGGAATTAATATGGCAAGATACGCGATGAAATTATATAAAGGAAATATTACAAAAGACATTGACACGGCTTTTTTAATCGCCTTGAAATCCGTTTTGGGAGAAGAAGGAATTAAAATATTGAGCGCAAATAATAATGAAGAAAAATATTAAATTAAAAATATTAATAATAGTTTTAATAATATTTGCATCTTTCTTCATAATTATTAAAAATATTAATTTAAGTAATTCAAAAAATTTATTTATTGATTTTCAATCTATTTCAAGTTTAATTGAAAATAATAAAACGGGAATAATTTACGATTATTTAAAATATAGAGATAAAGTTTATTGTATAGATTATAATAATAATTTGTCTGAAAAAAATAAAACTTATATAAATAATTATTTTCCGAGTATAAAATTTATTAATAAATTTCAATTCTTTTTATATTCAAAATTATTTAAACAAAAAATTATGTGCTATGTTAATGATTTTAATTTAATAGAATATTTGAAAAGAAACAATATTAAATATTGCAAAGTCGTTTTGAATATTAACGAAATAACGGCGAAAGAATATTTAAATTTAAAAGATAATTATAACGCGCGGATTTTTTTATCGATTACAAATAAAGATTATTATAATTCTTATAAATATGCAGTTAAATTAAATAAAAAATATATAATCGTTTTAGACGGCGATACGATAAAATATAAAAATAAAAGATATAGATTTATAGGTTTTGACGCTCCCGAGCTTAATCAAAATTATGGAGAAAACGCTAAAAGCTATGTAATAAATTCTATTAACAATGCCGATAAAATTTATATGCTAATAGATTCTTATGATTTGTTTGATAGAATATTATGCCATATAATTATAGACGGCGAACCTTTGGCTTATTCTATGATTAAAGAAAAATACGCTAAAGAAACTATAATTAAATACGGAGATAACGGTTTTCCGACAATAGCAAGCAATATAGTTTATCTGTCTAAATTTCAAGGCAGAAGAGCGTTTATTGACCCTGCGGTATTTAGAAAAACAAATTATTAAATTTATGCGTAAAGATTCTTACTATTGATTTTTTTAATTTATAAGTTAAAGTTTAAATATTCGATATTATTTTATCTTTAAATTTTTAATTGAAAATCAATTTATTTAAGGAAATAAAGTGAATAAGATAGAAGATTATAATCAAAACATTTCAAAATATGAATTATACGCTCATTTAAGCGACCAAATAGTCGCGGGAAATATAAAAACTTTTTCGGAAATTTTTACTTACGCTCAAAATGTCAACTTTGAAAAAATAAAAGACCATGAAAATATTTTAAAAAGTTTATTTTCTTTAATTCGTAAAATTAATTGGGGATTTTTTAACAATTTAGACAAAGAACTTTATCCAAAATTATGGGAACAGTTTGTTATAGAAAATCATAAATTTAATTTTGCGGGAGATTTAAAATTAAGTTTATCTATAGCCGACATTTATATAGCGATGATTGATATTCATGGTTATACGAACTTTTGCGAAGAGAATAAAAATAATTTGTATAAAATGCATGCTTTAGACGATTTGCTTCAAAATAAAGTAAGCGAAATTGCAAGATTCTATAATGTTATCTCTCATAGAAAACATGGAGATGAAATTATTATGGTTTGTCCTTCGGCAACTGACGCTTTAAGCGCGACTATTGCGATAATAGATATTTTAAATAAAAAGAAATTTTTAACAGAACATCCGAATATAGACACTTCGGGAATGCCCGAATTTAAGATAAGCGCGGGAATATCGGGAGGAAATTCCAACAGTTCTTTAATAATTACGGAAGACGGAGATTTATCGGGTTTTCTTATAAATAACGCGGCGAGAATGCAAGCGAGAGCGAATACTTTATCGCCTAAAGAAAATAAAATTATTGTTACAAAAAATTTGCAATTTAACTTCTTAAAAGAAAATTCTAAAATTAAAAGCGAAATATTTGATAAAAATATAATCTCTTTTTACGATAACGGAATAATATTTTTTAAAGGCACGGATATTCCTATTGTTGAAGCGATATTTAATCCCGAAGAAAAATATAAAGAATTATTTTTTAACGAAATGGAAGAGCTTGTAAAAAGCGTGAAAGATAATTTATGGAAGCAGAAAATATTTAACGCTATTATGGAATTAATTTCAAAAGTTGCAAAATCTATGCCTCCTTTTCAAATTAACGAAAGCGTAAATGAATATATATCGGGCTATTCAAATTCTACAATTTGCGATTTATGTTCGGACGCTATAGGCTCTTATGTCGTAAAAGAAAATTATAAAGAAGCTATAGAAACTTTCGCTTTAATAATAAGGCTTTTAAATACGATTCCTGATTTTGATAAAATGGTTTTGGAATATGCAGAAAGCATTTATGACGGTTATGAGAAAGTTCTTCCTCTATACGAATCTATTATGAAAAAAGAAATAGACACAAATATTGCAAAAATATTTCCAGCTAATCATATTCCTTTATTTAATAATGTTCAAAAAGCTAACGCGACTTATAATAAATTAATAAATTTCGCTATGGTAAGTCCAGCTCTTCAAAGACGAAAATCTATATGGTATGGAATATTAGAAAAAGAATCTTCTAACTTAATTATTAATATGTATTCGGGTAAAAAATAATAAATTTTTATTAATTTTTACTTGCAGAAATATCTATATTATGGTAAACTATAAAATCATTAAATTATTTTTTATTTTATTTTTTTAAGAAGGAGAAAATTTATGTATTTAAAAAAATTTACAATGTTATTTATAAGTTTGGCTATGGTTTTATCATGTTCAAATAATAAAAGCGGTTCTACGGCGTCTTTAGATTCCGTTAATTATTTATCTGGAGGCGAAGGAGATTGGGTTGTAAAAATCGACAATCTTACGATAAATAAAAGTATTTTCGATAGCGATTTAACGGCTTCAATGAAATATCAAGGCGCTAATGACGAGCAAATTTCTTTGGCTAAAAACGATAACGCCACAAAACAATATTATTCTGAAGTTTTAATTAGAGATGTTCTTTTATTAAAGAAAGCGGAAGAGGATAAATTTTTTGAAACCGAAGAAGCAAAATCTATAATGAATGCGGCTATAAGAACTCTTAAAGCTCAATATTATTTGCAAAAACTTATATTAGAAGCGAGCAAAAATATTCCAGACCCTACCACAGAACAGGCAAAAGCGTTTTTCGAGCAGGCGAAAGAACAGTTATCTCAAATGTATGGAATAACGGAATATAATACTCAAACTATGCCTTCGATTAATCAATTATATAAAGTCGCATACTCCGAGCAATTAGTTCAAAGAGATATAACCGATTTGAAAGATAAAGCCATTATAGAAAGAAATAATTCGATATTGGGCGAATTTTCTCCTTTACAACAAGGACAACAAACTAATTTATTGCCAAGGGGAAATTAATTTAATTAAAAATTACTGGAAAGGATTATATGCCTAAAAAAAGCGATAAAGAAAAAGAAAATATTACAGTCGATAAACCCAAAAAAGTTATCATTAAATCCAAAGCCAGTAGTTCAAGCAAGGCTACAAAAAATACCGAAGATACTCAAGCTACGGCGGTAAAAAAGAAAGTTAAAAAAGTCGTAAAGAAAAAAATAATAATCAAAACTGAAAAAACCGATAAAACCGAAGATACTAAAAAATCTGAAAATAATAAAACTGAAATCAATAAAAAAAATAAAGAAGTTTTTAAAGAAAATTTTAGAGAAAGAGTTAAAGAAAAAAATTACTCTCATAATAGAGAGCATAAAGAAAATAAACAAAAATCATCTTTTGTCGAAGACAATAAACATTTTGGCAAACATTCAAATAAAGAATCCGCTCAAGCTCCGACTTCTACTGAAGATAATTCATATCAAAAAGGCGGCGGAAGAAGAGATTCTAAAAAAAGAGATTATGATAAAAAGAATTTTATAAAAGACGCTAAAGCCGAAGCTGCATTAAGACAAGAAAATAAAATATTCAATAAATTGCAAGCTAAAAAAAGACAGCAGGAACAGAGACTTGCAAGCGTTGAAAAAGAAATTAATATAATGGAAACCATTACCGTTGGCGATTTGGCAAAGAAAATGAATTTAAGAGCTTCCGATATTATATCAAAATTAATGGCTATGGGAACGATGGCAAGAGTAAACGATATAATAGATTCCGACACTGCAACGATTATAGCGGATGATTTTGGTTGTAAAGTAAATGTAATATCATTGCAAGAAGAAGCGACTATTGAAGTAAAAGAAGACAGAGAAGAAGATTTAAAACCTCGTCCTCCTGTAGTGACGATAATGGGACATGTTGACCATGGAAAAACTTCGCTTTTGGACGCTATAAGACAAAGCAATATAACCGCAAAAGAGAGCGGAGGAATTACTCAAAATATAGGCGCTTATAAAGTAAAAATACCTAGTGGAGAGATAGCTTTTATAGATACTCCAGGACATGCAGCTTTTACTATGATGAGAGCGAGAGGAGCAAAAAGCACGGATATTGTAATATTGGTTGTGGCATCCGATGACGGAGTTATGCCTCAAACTTTAGAAGCTTTAAATCATGCAAAAGAAGCGAATGTTCCTATTATAGTCGCGGTTAATAAAATGGATTTGCCAAACGCTAGTATGGAGAAAGTTAAAGCCGCGTTATCGGAATATGGATTAACGCCCGAAGAATGGGGAGGCGATACTCAATATATAGGAGTAAGCGCTTTACATAAAACGGGAATTAAAGAATTATTGGAAGCGATTATTTTGCAAGCGGAAATGCTTGAATTAAAAGCGAATCCTAATAGAGAAGCAATAGGAATAGTTTTGGAAGCGTCATTAGAGCAAGGACGCGGACCTGTCGGAACTGTTTTAGTGCAAAATGGAACTTTGAAAATTGGAGATTATTTTGTTTGCGGACTTTCGGTTGGAAAAGTTAGGGCTATGGTTAATGATTTGGGTAAAAGAGTAAACGAAGCTTTGCCTTCCACTCCCGTTGAAGTTTTGGGATTTGAAAAAACTCCCGAAGCGGGAGAATCTTTTAATGTTATGCTTGACGAAAAAGAAGCTAAAGCGATAGCCGATAAGAGAGTGCAATTAAAACAACAGGAAGCTTTGAAGGCAAATGTTAAAGTCACTTTAGAAAATCTATACGAAAAAATCGCTTCAGAATCTATGAAAGAGTTTAAAGTAATAATTAAAGCGGATGTTCAAGGAAGCGCGGAAGCTTTGAAAGACGCTTTAAATAAAATACAGAGCGATAAAATTCGTTTTGTTTCAATATATAGCGCATCGGGAGCGGTTTCAGAAAGCGATGTTAATTTAGCTCATGCTTCAAACGCTATAATAATAGCTTATAGAGTTCGTCCTTCGGCAAAAGCTAAAGAATTATCGGAAAAACTCTCAATACCGATTGAAAGATACGATATTATTTACGAAGCTATAGAATCGATTCAAAACGCTATGAAAGGCTCGCTCGAAAGAATCAAAAAAGAAGTCGATATTGGAGTCGTTGAAGTGAGAGATGTATTCCATATTCCTAAAGTCGGAACTATCGCGGGTTGTTATGTCACTTCAGGCAAAATAGAAAGAAATTCTGGTGTTAGAGTTTTGCGTGACGATGTTTTAATATATACAAGCAAAATATCAAGTTTAAGAAGAATCAAAGACGATGTTAAAGAAGTCGCTTCGGGATACGAATGCGGCGCTTCAATAGAAAATTTCAACGATATTAAAAAAGGCGATATTTTAGAAATATTCAAAATAGAAGAAATTGCCCAAGAATTATAATTTAATATTTATTATGAGATAATGAATAATTAAAAGTCTGTTTTATTGGTAAAATTAATTTTGAATAAGTTTTATTATTTTCATCGTAAATTTTTAAATGTTCATGCGGATTTAATCCGTTATTATAAAGTCTCAAATCGCATAAAGCCAAACCGAATCCCGCGCTTTCAGAGTTATCCAACTGTTCCATAAAAAAGTTTTCAGTTATTCCTTTATTATAATATTCTTTAAAAGTTAATCTTTTTGAATCTATTCTCGTTTTATTTATCATTATTAAAGGCGAATCGTTTATAATACTAAATTCGATATTATTTTTTTTAATTTCTATAATCAATTTTATTATAAATTTATTTTTATCGTTTTCTCTAAAAGATAATAATTCTTTATATCTTTCATCTTCTAAAATATTTATATTATTATTTTCGTCCATGTCTTTAATTAAACTTTTTTCTAATTTCATTAATTTTTTTAATTTTTCTTTATTTTTTTCTTCTTTGAATAAATCGGAGTATTGAATCATTATTTCATTGTCGTTAAAATATTCTTCTTTGTCTATTTTTTGATTATAAGAAGGATAAAGATTTTTTAAACATTTTATAGTAATTATATGCAAATATCTTGCCTTTATTCCGTTTGAAATAAGTTCCATTAATATATATGAAATATCATCATTATATTTTTCTATATTGTATTTTTTTAATATTTCGCTTATCAAAAATATTATTTTTTTTCTCGTAATAAAATTAAGCCAAATAATATTGAATTCAATAACTTCTTTGCCAATTTTTGAAACGACTTTTTTTATATCGTCAGAATTACTTTGAGAATTTACTTCAAGCATATTTAAAACTCTCTTTTATCTATTTTAAAAAATAAAGAATTTACGAATTTATAATTTCTTTAGCCGCTCTTTCCAAAACATTTTTTTTGCCAAGCATATTTCTAACTCTAATTAAATTATCGCTTACTTTTTTGTAATATTCTTTATCGGTTAAATATTTTATTATATGGCTTGTTATCGCGTTTGGATTGCAATCGCTTTGTAATAATTCAGGAGCCGCTTCTTCGTTAAGCATAACATTTGGCATACCGATATATTTTATATTTGTAAGTATTTTTCCAAGAAAAAAAGTTATATAAGAAATTCTATAGCATATAACCATAGGTTTTCCGTAGCATGCGGATATTAAGCTTGCAGTTCCGCTCGACATTATTAAAGCGTCAGAATATTTATATACAAAATCTTTGCTCTCTCCTTCTAAAAAAGTATAGGATATATTTTTTAATAAGTCTTTATGATTTGCAATTATTTTTTCTATCATTTTTTTGTATTCGGGATATGCAATCGGTATTACAAATCTAATATTTGAAGAAAGCATATCGTTAAGCATTTTCATTGATTTTATAAATACGGGAGATAATTTTTTTATTTCTTGATATCTGCTTCCAAATAATATTCCAACCGTCCATTCTTTTTCTTCCAAATTTAATTTTGGAATATTTAAATTATAATTTAAATCGGCAAAAGGATGTCCGCTATAAACTACATTGCAACCATATTTTTTATATACTTCGTAATCGAATTTAAAAGGCGTTATTATTTTTCTAGCCGAAATTAATCTTTTAGCGTTCCATTCTCCCCAAATTCCCACATGCGGCGGAAAATAATAAATATATTTAATATTATTTTTTTTACAATATTTTGCAAGAAGCAAATTAGCGCCTTGATTGTCGACTAAAACCATAATGTCTATTTTATTTTTTTTAAGATACATTTTTAATATTTTAAATGCGTCCAATTTCTTAAAAGCAAATTTTGGATTTATGCTTTCAAATATTCCCATAGTCGATAAAGTGGACATATCGGAAAGAATATTAACTCCAGAGTTTTGCATTTCAACTCCGCCGAAACCGTCTATTATCGTATTTGGGGATAATTCTTTTATCTTTTTTGCTAAAAGCGCTCCTTGAATGTCGCCCGATACTTCTCCCGTAGCTATAAATATTTTCATTATACCGTTTTTTTTGGAGTTATTCCTCTTTTAGATTTTGATATAAACTCCACAATATTTTTAGCTATCTTATTTAAAGAATTATCGTTTAAATATCTATCCAAAAATTCCTGTTTAGTTTTATTCCAATTATACCACATATTGTAAGATTCTTCAGCCTGCGATATTTCAATCGAAGTAAATCCCGCTCTTCTCATTCCTACAAGATTTAATTTATATACTATAGCCTCGCCCGCATGCGAAGTTAAAGCGTATGGAAGAATATCTCTGCCGACTCCCGCCATTCCGCTTATCATCGCATATTCTCCTATAGCGCAAAATTGATGAATAACGCAATTGCCCGAAATAAAAGCGCCTTTTTCCACTCTCACATGTCCCGCCACTAAAGAACCATTGCATATAATCACATTATCGTTTATCTCGCAATCATGAGCGACATGTCCCGTTGCCATTATATAACAATTATTTTTTATAATAGTTTTTCCGTTTTCTTTAGATGAGCGATGCAAATTAGAAAATTCTCTTATTTCGTTATTATCGCCTATTTCAAGAAATGTTATTTTTTTTCTATCAAAACTTATATCTTGAGGCAAATCTCCTAAAACCGCATGAGGATGAATTATATTATTTTTTCCTATAGTCGTATATTCTTTAATAACGGTATGCGCGCCGATTATAGTATTTTCGCCTATATTAACATCGCCTTCAATAATCGCGTAAGGACCTATTTTTACTCCTTCAGATATTTTAGCGCTTTTAGATATTATCGCCGTTTCATGAATTTCTTTTTCCATTTATTTTCCTAATTTTATTTATTTATTTTCATTGCTTCTTTATCTACCAAAAATAATCCCAAATCCGCAGAGCATGCAAGATTGCCTTCTACTTTAACTTCTCCATGCGTTTTTAATAAATTATTGCTGAAAGCTTCTACATTTACAAACATATCCATTATATCACCTGGAGTAACGGGATTTTTAAACTTTACATTGTCTATTTTTGCAAAAAACATAAATTTTTTATCGTATTCTTCTGGCTTCAATATTTTTGTATAACAATAAATACCCGAAACTTGAGCTAAAGCTTCAACCATAAGAACGCCTGGCATAATCGGGCTTTCGGGAAAATGTCCCGTAAATTGAGGCTCGTTAAAAGTGACATTTTTTATTGCATGTATTTTTCCTTCTTCTATACTTTCGACTCTGTCAACAAGTAAAAAAGGATATCTATGAGGCAATAACTCCATTATTTTAATTATATTAATTTTTTCCATATTAAAATTTCCTTAATTCTTAAACGAAGAAATTAACTTTATTATATAATATATATATAAATTTACAAGCGGAATATTGATATAATTTTAATTCATTGAACGATTTATTTTTAGAATTTTTTGTTTTAAAGTGTTGACATATTTTTTAATCAATGTTAAAAATTTTTTGTAAATTAAAAATATTTAAATTAATTGTATTGACATTATTTTAAAAGATTGTATAATAGTTAATAAATATTTAAATTATTTTGTTGACAAAAAATTTTAAATATTATAAAATATTATTAAATTAATTAGTATTGAAAAAAATTTAAAATAAACTATTGACTAATTTTTTAAATGTTGTATAATTTAATTGTAAAAGTATTTGCCGAGAAATCGGTAAGGAAAGTTTAATATGAAAATCACAACAAATAACAATACTGTAAATTTGTTAAGCAAAGCAAAGCAAAGCAAAGCAAAGCCATAATTGTCTTTTAAATAATAATTT
>OIYR01001277.1_pt1 | contig 12884 bp, 15 predicted proteins | sample 1588221 | NCBI WGS metagenome assembly OIYR01 (sample SAMN03283292) | human gut metagenome | biome: human-associated habitat; material: feces | host: Homo sapiens | place: Peru | collected 2012 | reverse complement strand
TGGTTAAGAGAACATGCACATGAATATGGATTTATTATGAGATATCCAAAGGGTAAGTATGAAATTACTGGATATACTTATGAACCATGGCATATTAGATATGTTGGAAATGATGCTGAAATTATTTATGAAAAAAATATTACTTTAGAAGAATATTTAGAAAAGGAGAATTTATGAAGAAAATTATTATTATAGGTTGTCCAGGATCTGGAAAAAGTTATTTTTCAAAAAGACTTAGAGATTTAACTAAATATCCACTTTATCATCTAGATAATATTTATCATAGAGAAGATGGTACTCATATACCTCGTGAAGAGTTTGATGATATATTAAGAAATATATTTAAAGAAAAAGAATGGATTATAGATGGTAATTATCAAAGAACTATTGAGATGAGATTAAAAGAATGCGATACTTGTTTTCTTTTGGATTTTCCAACTGAAGTATGTGTGAGTGGAGCAGAAGACAGAGTTGGTAAAAAACGTGATGATATGGCATGGTATGAAGAAAGTTTGGATCCAGAGTTTAAACAATATATTATTGATTTTTCAAAAACTTCTTTACCAGCGATTTATGAACTGATAGAAAAATATAAGCATAAAGTAGATGTTTTAATATTTAAGAGTAGAAACGAATTAAATGATTTTATAAATAATTATGAGGTAAATAATGATAGAGTATAATACACTTAATATAGACGAATATATTTTACTATTGAATTCAGTTGGCTGGAAAATCCCTTCTTTAAGACTTCTTAAAATATCATTAGAGCATGGTATCAATGTTAAATGCGTTATTAATGATAAAACGATAGGTATGGCAAGATTTGTGACTGATGGAGGATATGCTGGACTTTTAATGGATGTTGTTGTGCATCCTGATTACCAAGGAAATGGTTATGGAAAATTACTAATAGAGTCTTTATTAAATTATGTTAGAGATAATATAGAAGATGATGAAGAAGTAATGGTACAATTGTTGTCTGCTCCAGGTAAACAAACATTTTATTCAAAATTTGGATTTAAAGTTAAACATGAAATTGCTGAAGATGGAATGTATATGTGGTTAAAAAAGTAAAGGTGAGTATTTACATACTTACTTTTATAATGATAAAATATTTATATGTTTTAGGAGTTTTGTATGGAAGATTATAAAGAGATTGAAAGAACTTTAATTACAAAGTATAGAAAAGATATATGGAGTAAATTTGTAAGAGCTGTTCAAGATTATAAATTAATAAATGAAAATGATAAAGTAATGGTATGTATTAGTGGAGGAAAAGATTCTTTTTTACTTGCTAAATGTATTCAAGAATTAGAACGTCATGGCAAAGTTAAATTTGAAGCTTATTATGTAGTTATGAATCCGGGATATGCAGAAAAGAATAGAGATTTAATATATTCAAATGCTAAACGTTTAAATATACCAATTACTATGTTTGATAGTGATATATTTGATGTTGTAAATACAATTAGTGGTGAGAAACCATGTTATTTGTGTGCTCGTATGAGAAGGGGATTTTTATATAGTAAAGCAAAAGAACTTGGATGCAATAAAATAGCTCTTGGTCATCATTTTGATGATGCTATAGAAACTACACTTTTGTCTATGTTTTATGGTTCTGAAGTTAAAACTATGATGCCTAAATTACATTCTGATAATTATGAAGGATTAGAATTAATTAGGCCACTTTATTTAGTTAAAGAAGATGCTATAATATCATGGAAGAATTATAATAAGTTGACATTCTTAAATTGTGCTTGTAAATTTACTGAAAGAGTAGAGTTAAGTGATAAAAATGAATCAAAAAGAAAAGAAATGAAAGAACTTATTAAAGAACTTAGAAAATTAAATAAATCAATAGATTATAACATATTTAAAGCACTTGATAATATTAATTTAAATTGTGTTCTTGGAACTAAAAAGAATGGAGAATATCATAGTTTCTTGGATGATTATGAGAGAAAATAGGAGGTAATTATGAGTTTTCATGAACTTGCTAAGAGTAGATATTCTACTAGAAGTTTTAGTGACAAAAAAGTTAGTGATGAAGATATAGATAAGATACTTGAATGTGGTAGAATAAGTCCTACTGCTAAAAATTTACAACCTGAAATTAATTATGTTATTAAAAGTGATGAAGGAATGTCTAAACTTAAAAATGTATGTAAGATGACTTATAATGCTCCAGTTTGTTTGATGGTTTGTGCAGATACAAATTTATCATGGAAAAATGAGTTAGAAGAAGGATATGATTCATATGAAATGGATGCTAGTATAGTAGCTACACATATGATACTTGAAGCAACTGATTTAGGTATTAATTCTGTATGGGTTCGTATGTTTAATAGTAAGGAAGTATCTAAAGAATTTAATTTACCAAATAATATAATTCCTGTATGTTTAATAATGATAGGTTACTCTAAAGAAGGGTTTGGTCCTAGTAAACTTCATGATGATAGGAAAGATATCAGTGAAATAGTCAGATATTTATAGGAGGCAATATGGAAAAAAAGAAAGAGAGAATTAGTATACCTAGCTATACATTATGCGAAGAATTAATTAATTCTATTTCTCATGGTATAGCAGCTGGTTTTAGTATTTGGGGACTTGTCATGCTTATAATTAAGGCTAGTAAGGTTGGAGCAATGGCTGTAACAACAGTTACACTATTTGGTACCACTATGATACTTTTATATACAATTTCCTGTATATATCATGCTTTAAGTCCTAGAATAACTGGCAAAAAAGTTATGAGAGTAATTGATCATTGTAATGTATTCTTGCTTGTATTTGGTACTATTATACCCATAGCTCTTGTTGGTATGAAAGGCATATATGGTTGGATATATTTTGGTGTTGTAGGATTTGTTACATTACTTGGTATAATATTTTCAGCAATTGATGTAGATAAAAATGAAAAGATTGAAGTAGTATGTCATTTAGTTAATGGATGGAGTGCATTATTCTTTATAAAGCCTTTAATTAATGGTGTAGGTGTAACAGGACTTATTTTAATAATACTTGGTGGAGTTATGTACTCATTAGGTGCTTTATTATATGGTCTTGGTTCTAAAAAGAAGTATATGCATTCTGTATTTCATTTCTTTTGTATAGCGGGAACTATATTTCATTATTTTGCAGTATATTTATATGTATTATAAAACAGAGTTATTGAAACTCTGTTTTTGCTTATGCTTCTATAAATAATCTTGTTATTTTATGTTTATGTTTTTCATATAATTTAACTATATACATTACTATTATACTTACAAATATTAGAATTAATATTGTAAGAAGAGAGAATATCCAGTAGTTAGTAATGACACCCAACTTTCTTAAAAGCACTTCTAGTCCATAAATTATTACCCATTGATAAATATACATTGGTAAGCTTAATTTTTCTAAAAAATAGAAAACTTTATTATTAGAGAATTTTGTTAAATATACATTTGGATTTGCTGAAATAAGAAGTCCTATACTGATTAATATAAGCATAAATATATCAAATTTTGAATGAGCACTCTTAATATTAGATATATAGAATATACTTAAATATAAGAATATTTCTATAATTGGTAGTATTGCTTTTGATAATTTAGTAAGCTTAATTTTATTAAATTTTTCACTTAATATATATAAATACATACCTAGATTCATTACTAAGAATCCTCTTAATATTCCTTTTAATGCGAATGGAGTTTTAGTCCATGGAGATACTATAATTTTAGTTTCAACTAATATATAATTCATTAATAATATTACTATTATTGGACTTATTATATATATAAAATTCTTTTTATGTTTTACTATTAATGGAAACATTACTGTTTCTACTACTATCATTGTTGTTAAGTACCAAAGTATTCCATATATAGATGGGTCTGTATCTATATTAGTTGGTATTAATAATATTTTATAAAATGTCATTACATGTTCTGTTAAAGTGTAATGTTTTATAAACGTTAAGTATGGAACACCAACTATCATTAAAAGTATTATATATGGGATAAACTTTTTAATTTTACTTTTCATAAAATTAAATGTTTCTTCACCAAGACTTTCTTTAGGTTCATAAGAAATACATTTTTTTGCTAAAAAGTATCCAGACACTAAAAAGAAAAATTCTACTCCAATACTTCCATATTTAAAATTATATCTAAAGTCAGGATATATAGATGCTATATGAAATAGAACTATTAATATACAAAATCCAAATTTCCAAAAAGATATTTTACCGAAACGATTTGATTTCATTACCAAAACTCCCTCCTATATTTTCTTATATATTAAATATAACATATTTTTTTTAATAATTACAATATATGATATAATAATTTTGGTGATTTAATGAAAAAACATGAGAAAACTAATGTTATGAGAATACTTGATCAAAAGAATATTATTTATAGTGTACATGACTATAGTGATACTGATATGGTAAGTGGACTTGAGGTTGCTAGTGTACTAAACCAAGATCCTAATATAGTATTTAAGACTTTGGTAACTGTTGGTAAAAGTAATAATCATTATGTGTTCTTGGTACCAGTTTTATCAAACTTAGATTTAAAGAAGGCTGCTAAAAGTGTCAATGAAAAATCAATTGAAATGATTAAGTCTAAAGATTTATTACCTCTTACGGGATATATTCATGGAGGATGTTCACCAGTAGGAATGAAAAAACAATTTAAGACAGTAATAGATATAAGTGCTAAAAATAATGATAAGATATATTTTAGTGCTGGCAAGATTGGATATCAAATAGAAACAACATTAGATGAACTTTCTAAAGTAATAGATTATAGTTTAGAAGATATAAAGGAGTAAGTATGTTTAAGATAAGCAAATATGTGGATTCAGATAAAGAGAGTATAGAGGTTTATCCATTAGAAATAGAAATCAATGGTAAGAAAAGTAAAACACTTGCTATAGAAGTAAATGGTGTTATAAAGGATGATGACTATACATTTAGATTTATATTTAGGGATATCAATAAAATATTTAATATAAAAATAAATGAAGAAGTATGTTTGGATGATAGTTATTTATTTGAAGGTGAAACTATGTTTACATATAATGGTTTAACTTATTTAGATACAACATGTGATATAGACCTTTTTAGAATAGATAATAATAATTATGAATTTAATATAAGTTTTAATACTGTTGATTTTAATGGAATAATAAGTTTTGAATGTGATTTAAAGAAGTATCTATGATATTTCTTTTTTGTCACTCTATAGTCACTTTTGTTTCATAAAATGTAAGTGTATTTGAAAGGAAAGATATTATGGAAATATTAAAAGTTGATAATTTAACTAAAGTATATGGAAAAGATAATAATAAAGTAGTTGCTTTAGATCATGTATCATTTTCTGTAGAAAAAGGAGAATTTGTTGCGATAGTTGGTGCTTCTGGTAGTGGGAAAAGTACACTTTTACATTTAATGGGAGGAGTAGATACTCCGACTAGTGGTAAAGTATTTATTGATGGAAAAGATATTTATAGTTTAAGTAGTGATAATCTTGCAATATTTAGAAGAAGGGAAGTAGGACTTATATATCAGTTTTATAATTTAATACCTATTTTAAATGTTGAAGAGAATATACTTCTTCCATTAGAATTAGATAATAGAAAAGTTGATAAGTTTGAACTAAATGAGTTACTTAAAGTACTTGGTCTTCAAAGTAGACGTAAACATTTACCTAATGAACTATCTGGTGGGCAGCAACAAAGAACATCTATAGGAAGAGCTTTAATTACTAAACCTGCGATAGTACTTGCGGATGAACCAACTGGTAACTTAGATAGTAAAAGTAGTGATGAAGTAGTTAATCTACTTAAAAAGATGAATAAAGAATATAAACAAACTATAATAATGATTACACATAACTTAGATATAGCAGCTGTAGCTGATAGAATTATTACTATAGAAGATGGAAAGATAGTTAAGGAGAGATAGTTATGAGTATCCTTAATAAACTTACAATTAAAAATTTAAAACTTAATAAAAAAAGAACTATAGTTACTATAATTGGAATTATTCTTTCAGTTGCATTAATATGTGCTGTAGCAAGTATGGTATCTAGTTTTAGAGAAAGTTTAATTAGATTTGAAATAAATAGAGATGGTAACTTTCATTATGAATTTAGTAATATTGATAATGATACTTTAAGAGAAATAAAGAATAATAGGAATTTTGATAAAGTATATATAAGTAAAAATATTGGTTATTTAAAACTTAATAATAGTAAAAATGAAGACAAACCATATGCATATTTGATTGCTATGGATGATATAGCTATGTCTAATTTGTCACTTAATCTAATTGAAGGTAGATTTCCAACTAATGATAATGAAATAGTAATACCAAGACATTTAAAAACAAATGGTAGAGTTGATTACAAAGTTGGAGAAACAATTACTCTAGATTACGGTGATAGAGTTAGTGATGAGTACATACTTAATCAAAATAATCCATTTAATAAATATGATGAAACATTTAAAATAAAAGGTACTAAAACATTTAAAATAGTTGGTATTATAGAAAGACCAAGTACAATAATAGAAAATTATTTAGCACCAGGATATACATTTATGACATATTTAAATGAAAATAATTATAGTGGTGAATATAATGTATACTTAAGATATACTAAAGAAGCATTAAAAAATAGATACGAAGTAACAGCAAGATTATTAAATGTAGATCCTATAAAATATAAAAAATATATGACTAATTTAAGTTCACTTAAAGAAAGTGAAATAGATGAAGTAAAAGAAAAGATAGTTAAAATGCCTCATAATATGAATGAATATTTGATTTCACTCGAAACAATGTCACTTAAAGATAGTACTATGAGAGTACTTTATATGTTATCTGCAATAGTAATCATAATTATTATTGTTTCTTCAGTATTTTGTATTAAAAATAGTTTTGATATATCTATAACTGAAAAAACTAAACAATATGGAATGTTTAGAAGTATTGGTGCCACATCTAAACAAATAAAGAAAAATGTTTTATATGAAGCGTTTATACTTGGAATAATCGGTATTCCTCTTGGTATATTAAGTGGATTATTTGCTTCATATGTACTTATCAAAATATGTAATTACTATTTGTATAATGTTTTAAATGAGACAAGATTAATATTTAGTACTAACTTAATGGCAATTTTAATATCAGTGATTTTAGGATGTGTAACAATATATTTTTCAGCCTTAAAGAGTGCTAGAAGAGCATCCAAATTATCTCCAATGGTTGCAATTAGAAATAGTGAAGATATTAAAATAAAATCTAAGAAATTAAAATCTCCTAGATACATTAAATCTTTATTTGGAATTGGAGGAGTTATATCATATAAGAATTTAAAAAGAAATAAAAAGAAATATAGAACAACAGTTATATCAATAGTAGTATCAGTATCAGTATTTATAGGACTTTATTATTTTATGAATATGGCTTTTAAAATACTATATTTAGAAGTAGGCAAGTCTGATGTTAATATACAACTTTTAATAGGTGATAATAGTAAAGATAAAGAAAACAATTTAAATAAAATAGAACAAATATTTAATCTTGATAATATAGAAAGAATAAGTTTTCAAAAAAAACTATTAGGTGAAATTATAGATAAAACACTTTACACAAAAGAATTTAATAAACTTGTTGGTACTAATGGTACAAAGATATCAATATTTGCAATAGGAGATTCAGAATATAGAACTTATGTTAAATCACTAGGATTAAATTATAGTGATGTTAAAAATACAGGTATTCTTATCAATAATTCATTTGCTTATGATGAGGATAGTAAAAAAGATATAGAAATATCAGTGCTCAATATTAAAAAGAACGATAAAGTGAATATAAAAATAAATAACATAACTCATCAAATAAAAATATCTGAAGTTACTAAAGAAAGACCATTTGGATTTAGTAATACTTATAATTCAGGATTTATAATAGTAAGTGATGAATATTTAAAAGAACTTGATAATAATTTTAATTATGGCTGGATATTGATAAGAAGCAATAATGCCGATTTATTACAAAGTAATATTGAAAAGATATTAGGAGATATAGATTATAATTTAGATAATATTGATAAAAATTATAGAATTGTTAAAGGAGTTTATACTTTAATGGCAATATTCTTATATGGATTTATTACAGTAATTACTTTAATTGGTATTACAAATATATTTAATACAATAACAACTAATATAAATTTAAGACGTGGAGAATTTGCAATATTAAAAAGTGTAGGAATGACATCATATGAATTTAATAGACTTATTAATTTAGAAACAGTATTCTATTCATTAAAATCATTATTAATAGGTATACCTTTAGGAGTAGGGATATCGTATTTAATATATATAGCGTTTTCAGAGGGAAGTAGAGAATTTCAATATGAATTTCCATTTGGAGGAGTATTTATAAGTATACTTGCTGTATTTGTACTTGTGTTCTTTATAATGAATTATTCTGTTAAGAAAGTAAATAAACAAAATATTATAGAAAGTATACGTAATGAAAACATTTAAGGACTTAAGTCCTTTTTTGTGTTATAATGATGTGGAGGTTAGTTATGAAAATATTACTTGTTGAAGATAATTTAAATATTAGAGAGAGTTTAGAGTATTCTTTTAAGACAAAAAGAATTGATTTAATAAGTGTTCCCGATGTGAAGAGTACTCTTAAGTATTTAGAAAATAATAAAGTAGATCTAATTATTCTTGATGTTACTTTACCTGATGGTAATGGCTTTGATCTATATAAAGATTATATTAAAGATATGGAAATACCTGTTATATTTTTAACAGCTCGTGATAGTGAAGAAGATATAGTTAATGCTTTAGATATGGGAGCAAGTGATTATTTAACTAAACCTTTTAGGACTGGTGAATTAATAGCTCGTATAAATAAAATACTTAATAAGAAGACTATAAGTTCTGGCGATATTACTTTTGACCTTAATAGAATGTGTGTATATAAAAATAATGAAGTAATTAATCTAACTACTTTAGAAGTTAAAATATTAGGACTTTTGTTTAGTAATATTAATAAAGTAGTTACTCGTGATAAAATTATTGAAAGTATATGGGAATGGACAGGAAATGATGTTAATGATAACACTGTTACTGTTTATATGAAAAGAATACGTGAAAAACTTGACACAGATATAATAATTACATTAAAAGGAATAGGATACAGAATTGATGAAAAATAAAATAAACAAAAAGATATTAGTTTTTATGATAATAACTAGTTTTATATCACTAGGTCTTTTTGGTTTGATTCTAAATTATCAATATAAAACTTATACTATGAATTATAATAATAAAATTAATTCTTTAATTAACGAAGTGGTTAAGAAATATCCAGAAGTTAATGAAAGTGATTTAGTAAGTATATTAAATAGTGAAAATGAAGAAGATTTACTTAGTAAATATGGAATTAATGAAAAAAGTAGTGCTATTATAGAAAATGATAGACTATTTAAAAAATATATTATTGTAGATCTTAGTATTCTTTTTATAATTATTATTACTTTATATGTGTATTTTGTTATTAATAAATCTAAAAGAAATAAAAAAATAAATAAAATAATAGAATTAATATCTAAAATAAATAGAAGAAACTTTGATATAGACATAGAAGATTATACAGAGGATGAGTTATCAGTTTTAAAACAAGAAGTATATAAAACATCTTTAATGCTTAGAAGTGAAGCAGATAATTCTTTAAAAGATAAATTAAATCTTAAAGATTCATTAAGTGATATAAGTCATCAATTAAAAACACCTCTTACAAGTATTACTATTATGATAGATAATATACTTGATAATGAAGAGATGGACTTTAAAACTAGGCGTAAATTTTTAATAAATATTAAAAGAGAAATAATAAATATAAATTTTTTAGTACAAAATCTTCTTAAACTTTCTAAATTTGATGCGAATGTAATAAAATTTAATAAAGAAGAAGTATTAATTAAAGATATAGTTGATGAAGCTATTAATAAAGTTAGTGCTTTAAGTGAATTAAAAGGTGTTAGTATTAAAGTATCTGGGGATAAAGGTTCTACTATAAAATGTGATTTTATGTGGGAAGTTGAGGCACTTTCAAATATAATAAAGAATTCTATTGAACATATAGATGGAAATGGATTTGTAGAAGTGAATTATACTAAGAATAAAGTATACTCTAGAATACTTATTAGAGATAATGGTGTTGGTATAAGTGAAGAAGATTTACCATATATATTTGATAGATTTTATAAAGGAAAGAATACTAGTAAAGATAGTGTAGGAATAGGACTTGCTTTATCTAAATCAATAATAGAAAAGGATAATGGAAGTATAAGTGTTAAAAGTACTCCTAAAATTGGAACTGTATTTACTATAAAATATTTTGATTAAAGAGGATTTATGAATAGATTTAAAAGTACAAAGTTAGCTAGTATATTTGGAATACTTGGTAATATACTTCTAATGATAATTAAAGGAATTGTTGCGCTTTTAACTGGCAGTCAAGCAATGATTGCAGATGCTTTTAATAGTGCAGGAGATATATTTTCTTCACTTATGACATATATAGGTAACAAGATATCTAGCAAACCAAGTGATGATGATCATAATTTAGGACATGGTAAAGCTGAATATATATATTCAATGCTTATTAGTATATCTATGATATTAATGGCTTTATTTATATTAAAAGATTCATTTATGTCTTTGATAAATGGTAAAACATATGACTTTTCCATATGGTTAATAGTTGTGTGTGTGATTACAATAATTATTAAGTTTTGTTTATATATGTATACAAGTAAAGTATATAAAAAATATAATAATTTACTTGTTAAAGCTAATTCAAGAGATCATTTTAATGATATGATTATTACTAGTGTAAATTTAGTGGCATGTATATTATCTATATATGGAGTATATTTTTTAGATGGAGTAGTTGGTATAATAATATCTTTATGGATTATATATACATCTATAAAGCTTTATATAGAAAGTTATAATGTTTTAATGGATAAATCTATATCAGTGGAAACAAGAAATGAAGTATATGAAATAATAGATAGACATAAAGAAATAAGACGAGTGATTCATTTTAATTCAACTCCAGTAGGATATAAGTATCAAATAAGTTTTACTATATACGTGGATGGTAATATGAGTACTTTTAATAGTCATGATATAGCAAATAAACTTGAAAAAGAAATTGTTAAAGAGATAGATGAAATATACTTAGTTATTATACATGTTAATCCAATTTAGGGGGTATTTATGAATTTTTTAGAAATATTACTTATAAGTGTGTCACTTGCAGCTGATGCGTTTGCGGTAAGTGTATGTAAAGGACTTTCTTTAAAGAAGATTAAAGTTAAGGATGCTGTTAAGATTGGTATATGGTTTGGTGTTTTTCAGGCGTTAATGCCAACAATCGGGTTCTTTTTGGGTGATACACTTGAACATATTATAACTAGTATAGATCATTGGATAGCGTTTGTGTTGTTAGTGTTTATTGGTGGTAAGATGGTAATTGAGTCCCGTTCTAAAGATGACAAAGTTGATAGTGATTTAGGGATTAAAACTATGTTAATGTTATCTATCGCAACAAGTATAGATGCTTTGGTAGTAGGTATTGCATATGTGTGTGCTTATGGTAGTAAGAATGCAGTTGTTACTTTTCCAATGATAGGTATTATTACATTTATACTTTCAGTTGTTGGTGTTTATATAGGCAACAAATTTGGAAGTAAATATAAAAGCGTAGCTGAACTTACTGGTGGAATTATATTGGTGCTTTTAGGAATTCAAATATTACTTGAACATTTAGGAATTCTAGGATAAAAAAATTTAAAATATATAAAAAATATAGTATAATGAATATAGAGGTGAAAGATATGAAAAAGGTTAATACTGTTATAATAGGAATTTTATTTATAATAGTAGGTTTAATTATTGGTCTTAATTCCTTTGGAATTACTAATATTGATGTATTCTTTGATGGATGGTGGACTTTATTTATTATAATTCCTGCGATTAATGGAATTATCAGTGATGATGAGAAACTTGGTAGTGTTATATGGCTAGTAGTTGGTGTTATTTTGTTACTTGGATGTCAAGATATGATTAGCTTTGAAATTATATGGAAATTAATGTTACCACTTATTCTTGTATTTATTGGCGTTTCTATTATGTTTGGTGGAAATAAAGATAAAACAGATGCAGCTAAGAATGGTAAAAATCGTGAATTTTGTGCTTGCTTTGGCGGACAAACAGTAAAATTTGATGATCAAGATTTTAAGGGTGCTACTGTAAATGGTATATTTGGTGGTATTACATTAGATCTTAGAAATGCTAAAATTAAAGATGGAAGTGTAATAGAAGCTGCTGCTGTTTTTGGTGGAGTTACTATACTTATACCAGAAGATTTAAAAGTTGAAATCAAATCTACATCAGTATTTGGTGGAGTAACAGACAGAACTAAAACTAAAGAAAAAAATGATAAAGTAACATTATATGTTAATGGAAGTGCTATATTTGGTGGAGTAGAAATTAAATGACAAAAGGCCAAAAATTAATAAAATATTTTGCGATTGCTTTAGCAATATTTATAATAGTTAGTGTTATTTGGGGTATGGTATTTTTTGTTAAAGATGTAATTGATTCTTTTAAACCTAGATTATATGATGAAAAGAGTACATATATTTATACTGAAACTAAAGAACAAGAAATAAACTCCATGGAAATTAAATTAAAAACTAGTAAATTAAAAATAGTAACTGGAGAAAAGTTTTCTATAGAAACTAATAATAAAAATATTAGTTGTGCTATTGATAAAGATAAAATTGTTA
>OIYR01001272.1_pt1 | contig 12914 bp, 15 predicted proteins | sample 1588221 | NCBI WGS metagenome assembly OIYR01 (sample SAMN03283292) | human gut metagenome | biome: human-associated habitat; material: feces | host: Homo sapiens | place: Peru | collected 2012 | reverse complement strand
ATTATAATAAAACAGCCGACAGACAACTTAAACATATAGAAAATATTTTAGAAAAAATGAATCAATAAAAATGTCAGTAGCAGGTACTGAATATGACATCTATAGTGATATGGTTGATATAAGAATAAATGCTAAAGAAGGCTTTGATGTGGGAATGGAAAATAATAACTTTGTTATTTTAAATGCTACATTAACAGATGACTTAATCAATGAAGGTATTGCTCGTGAAATTATATCTAAAGTTCAAACAATGAGAAAAAATAATAATTATGAACTAACAGATAGAATAAATGTTACTTATAATGCTAATGATAAAATTAAAACTGCTATTGAAGAATTTAGTGATTATATTAAAAAAGAAACATTAGCAACAAGTATAGAATTTAATGAATCTGCTAATGAAGAGTTCTTTATTGATAATGAAAGAGTATTAATTGCTATTTCTAAAAAATAATGCTAAAATGTTTATGGGTCCTTGTAGCTCAGTTGGATAGAGCATATGCCTCCGACGCATAGGGTCATGAGTTCAATTCTCATCGAGGACACCATAAAGTGTTTTAATCCCCGTACTTACGGGGATTTATTATTTGCATTGTGGTCCAAAGTCAATATCTCTTACAGAAACTTAAATAGAATTAAATAATGACAAGATAAAGAATTTATGTTATTATTAGATTGTAAGCAAAGAAATTTGCATAAATAGAGAAACATTTAGTTTTGCAAGTGAATGTTGCCTCTAATTTAGTTGATTTGACACTCTCAAAGCTGAGGAGTGCCTTTTTATTTTAACATTTATAAAAGTTCACTTTGCAAAAATATGATAAATAAACACAACCTTTATATATTATGAAATTATTTGAAATTTAAACAATTTATAGTATAATTTAATCAGGTGAGAAACATGAATGAAATTAGGTTAAACATCAGTAGTATGTGGGACACAAAAACAAATGTCAAAGCAGATATAAGTTCAATAAATTGGCACATTGCAAATAATGAAAATAAAAAAATAATTGTTAACCTTCCATTTTCATATATTGACTCTAATATTTTAAAAGAAATAACTAATTTAGATAAAGTTGAGTTTGAAACAACAGATGGACGTAGACTTACCCCAAAGAAGATACTAACTACAAATGAGCGGTTAAAAAATATGATAAGCGATATCAAAAATAGTATGCTTAGTCCATTTGAAAAATTTATAACTGTATATTATTCTGTTACAAACTATAAACCTTATAAAGAAGGTAATCCACAATATCCAGATATAGGAAGAAGCCTATATTTACTCATTGATGATGAATATATAAATTGTGTAGGCATTTGTCAATTACTATGCATCTTATGTAGGTTTATTGGTATAAATATTACAATGCTAGCAGATGAGATAGACAAACATGCAATATGTTACTATTACATTAAGGATGACAAATATAAAATTGATGGTTATTTTAGTTGTGATCCAACTATTGATACTAAAAATGATAAAAGTACATCATCACAATTTCATAATATATTAAGAAGAATTACCACCAGAAATAATTTTGAAAAATTTTTAAATAGTAATACAAAATTATCTTATCCAACTGATTTATTTGATATAAGTTTATTTGCTAAATATATTTCTTTTTTGCAAACAAGTAACTTCGTTGTTGAAGATAACAAAAATGAATTATCATTAATAAGTAGCTTTAGAGAAGATTATCAAAAAAAACAATGCGATATTAATTTTGATATCATTGGTACAGCAATAAATCAAGTTGAAAGCTTTGGGTTTATTCCACCAGTAAAAGAAAAAGACTTATTAGAAGAAATGTTGTTTATTCAACAAGCAAAAGACAAAACGTTAATGATGGAGCCTACCGATGATTTAATTTCATATTTTGTAAATTCTTCAATAAGTAAAAAATTATAAAACAAACGTAACAATAGCCATATTATTTAAAAATTTTTAGTTTTTGGCAACAAATGCTTGCATAAGTTAAATTTATATGATATTATTATTACGGCAACAAGTACACGCTTACCAAAGTCATTTTGATACTTGTTGCTTTTTCTTTTAATTTTTAGTTAAAATTTCAAATAAATTATGATATAATTTTAAAAGAAAAGGAATGATAATATGCTTGATTTATTAATACCAGATATTTATGCTCAAAGCATTTACACAATAAATTATAAAAAACTAAAGAAAAATGGTATAAAGTGTCTTCTTTTTGATTTAGATAACACAGTTGCCCCATACAAAGTTGATGTACCAGATCAAAAAGTAAAAGAACTTTTTGCAAGGCTAGAAGAAGATTTTAAAATAATAATTGTCTCTAATAGTGGTAAAAATAGACTTAGACCATTTAAAGAAAAATTAAATGTTGATGTAGCTTTTAGTAGTAGAAAACCCTTTAAAAAGAAATATAAAAAAATATTAACATTATATAAATTTAAAATTGATGAAATAGCATGCATCGGAGACCAATTATTTACGGATATTCTCGGAGCCAATCGCATGGGATTTACTAGTATCCTTGTAAATAAGGTTGCCAAAACAGAAATATTTCCAACTAAAATAAATCGATTTTTTGAAAGTTTTGTTTTTAAAAAACTAGCTAAAAAGAATATTTTGAAAAGTGGTGAATACTATGACTAAATGTTTAGGATGCGGCATAACTCTTCAAGATAAAGATAGTAAGATGGTAGGTTATACACCTGATATTAAAAATAAACTTTGTGAAAGATGCTTTAAATTAAAAAATTACAATGTTTTAACAAATGAAGGTGTATCAATAGATAACACTAAGTTGATTGATAGCATTAATAAATTAAAATCTCATGTTTTATTTTTAGTAGATTTTATTAATCTTGATAGTGAGGTTATAAATACTTATAAAAAAATACATAATAAAAAGACATTAATTATTACAAAGGCTGACATAATTCCTAAAAGTATTAAATATCATAAACTAATTAATAATATAAAAGATGTATATGATATCAAAGAAGATATTATTTTAACAAGTAGTAAAACAAGACTCAATATTAAAACAATTACTAATCTTTGCTTAGCTGAAAAAAATATATGTTTATCTGGCTTTACAAATGCTGGTAAAAGTAGTTTAATAAATGCTTTAGTGGGTAGTGATATAACTGTAAGTAAAAAATCTAATACAACGCAAGATTTTATTAAGCTTAATGTAATGGACATAACTATTTATGATGCTCCAGGTTTTATGAGTAATATCAATAGAGAAAATATTCCTAAGAGTAGTATTAGGCCTATAACTTATCAATTTCCAAGTAAACATTACTTATTAATAAATGATATTAAGTTAAATATCCTTGAAGATACTAATTTCACAATATATGCAGGAAATGATATTAAAATACAAAGAAGAAAAGAAACAGAAGATGTTAATTGTAACATAATTGTTTCTAAAAATAGTGATGTTTTAATTAAAGGATTAGGTTTTATTAATTTTAAAAAAACTTGTATGATTGCTTTAAACACAAGTGCCTATGAAATAAGACCATCAATAGTAGGTGATAGTAATGACTAAAATAAGGGTAATGAGTGAAAACTTAGCAAACAAAATTGCAGCAGGTGAAGTGGTAGAAAAGTGTGCATCTGTGTTAAAAGAACTAGTTGAAAACTCTATAGATGCCAAAGCCACTAATATAAAAATTATCTTACGAGATGGAGGTTTAAAAGAAATATCTGTAATAGATAATGGAACAGGTATGGATAGGGAAGATGCAACACTAGCATTTTATAGACATGCCACAAGTAAAATATATAAAGATGATGACTTATACTTTATTGAAACTTTAGGTTTTCGTGGTGAAGCTCTAGCAAGTATTGCCAGTGTTTCAGAGGTTGAACTAATAACTTGTAATGGTGATATAGGAACTCGCGTTCATATAAAAGGAGGCCAAACGCTGAGTGTTGAAGATGCTCCAGCTAGGATAGGTACAGAAATACATGTCACAAATCTTTTTTATAATACACCAGCAAGATTAAAGTATTTAAAAAGTGAAATCACTGAATTAAATAATTGTACTAGCTTTATTGAAAAATTAGCTTTATCAAAACCAAATATATCGTTTACATTAATAAATAATGATAAAGTAGTTGTAAAATCAAGTGGAAGCGATAACTTACTTAAAACAATCCATGAAATATATGGTTTAAATGTCTCAAGCAATATGTTGGAACTTAAATGTTCATCAGATGATTTTGTAGTTTCAGGATATGTATCAAAACCAAGTATTTTAAAGAAAAATAGAAATCATTTTAATACCTTTGTAAATGGTAGAATTGTTAAAAATGTTGAAATAAACCGTGCAATTAATGACGCATATAATACTTACAAGCATGAAGGGTTCTATCCAATTATAGTAATAAATATTGAAACTGATCCAACTCTTGTAGATGTAAATATTCATCCCACTAAACAAGATATTAAAATGAGTAAGATGGATATTTTAACAGATTTAATATATCAAAATATTAAAAAAGTTCTTTATAATAATTTACTTATTCCCGATGCCATAATGGATGAAGAAAAGAATAATATAAAAGATAATTTCATTGACTTAAATGTTGATGAACCAAAAGAGGAAATAAAAAGAGAAACCTCAGATGTATCAATCGTTCAAACCACCCTTGATATAGGAAGCACTAATGTAGAACCAATAAAAAATGAAGAATTTAAAAGCCTAAAGCTTTATCCAGTTGGACAAGTTCATGGTACTTATATAATTGCTGAAAATGAAGATGGAATGTTTATATTAGATCAACATGCTGCCCACGAAAGAGTTAATTATGAAATGATTACTAAGATGTTTCAAGAAGAAAGTGTAAATGTAATTGATATGCTTGTTCCCATGAAATTTGAATTATCTACGAGCGATTACATAGCCTTTATGGATAGAAAAGATATCTTAGAAAGTTTAGGCTTTGTAGTAGAAGAATTTGGTATAAACACAATAATAATAAAAGGGCATCCAACATGGTTAAAAAGTAATTATGAAGGAGACAATTTAAAATATATAATAGATTTAGTTATAGATTCAAGTAAGAATTTCAATAAAGATAAATTTTTAGATAGTTTAGCCAAAATGGTAAGTTGCAAAATGAGTGTTAAAGCTAATGAACATTTAAGCTTGTTAGAAATAGAAAAATTATTAGATGATTTAGTAAAATGTGACAACCCATATAACTGTTGTCATGGAAGACCTTCAATTATGAAATTTACCAATTATGAATTAGAAAAAATGTTTAGGAGAGTGTTATAATGTTACCAGAAAAAAAGAAAAGATTAATAATAGCATTAATATCAGTTGTTATAATTATTATTACAGTATTTGCTATTTACGAGTTATCTAGTTATATAAGATCTAGAAATAATAATACTACTATTGAAGAAAGAAATAATGATGAATATCCAAGTGACTACAGTTATATCGGAGTATTAAAAGATAAAGATAATATCTATAAATTATATGGTATCAAAGATAAAGAAGAAAAGTATTTAAATGTTAGAACATTTTATGATATAAAAGATATTATTACTAAAGATAATAAATTAGTGTTATATTCTGATGCCATGAATGAATTACGTTTTGATAAAGAAAAAGATGAATTTTATTTCTACGAACTTGATAGTAATTATAATAATAAATATAGTGTATATTTAAGTGAAAATTATATAGTTACTAAAGAAGATAAAGTTGTAAATTATAGAAAAATAAATGAAAGTGAAGAAAAAAATATTACTAATAAAGCTATAAATGATGAAGTTTTTATTAATAATAATAAAGTATATTATGTATTAAGTGATGGAGTTCATCAATTTGATTTAGAATCTTTAAACGATAGAGTAGTGGTTAACAAAGATAAAAAAGAAACTATAACCCTTATCGGGGTTACAACAGATTATATATTTATAAGTAAAGATGATAAACTAATTGCTTATAAATTCCAGTCAAATAAAAATATGAATATCGAAAATTATCTTGAAGGAGAATATACTTTTATAGATGTTGCAGATAATGGTTTTTTAATAAAACAAGATGATGAGATAAAAGAATATACATTCGTTATGAATAAAGTTTTAGAAAAAACAATACCGCTAGATGGATATGAAATTAAAAGTAGTAAATATTTACAAGATAGTTTATATTACATGATACTTTCTAAAGATGATGAGATAAAAAGTGTCATAATAAATAAAGATAAAAAAGAAATAGTTAAAGAGTTTGAAAACAATTATCTATATCTATGGAGGGCAAATGAAAATTAATTTAAATTTATTGCCCGTAAATATTAATGAAGAATTTACAATACCTGAAGATTTTTATAAAGATACAGGTATAAAAGGTTTAAGCAAAGTAAAAGTAAATGGTATAATCAAATATAATGCAGCTGATGAAATCGCCATTAATTTGGATGTATCTGGCATAATGAAATTAAATGATGCCATAACAAATGAGCTAATAGATTACCCATTTTCTATTCAAATTGATGATATTTTGGAAGAAAATGACGAAAATATTGCAAAATATTTTGAAAAAAGTCAAAATATACTTGATATAATTGAATTTTTATGGGAAAATATTGTATTGGAAGTTCCCATTCGGGTTACAAATTCATCCGGGACACATTTAAGTGGCAAAGGATGGGAGTTAAATAGCAAAAAAAAAGATGATGGGGTAGATCCAAGATTCAAAAAATTAAACGAATTATTTAAAGGTGGTGAATAAAGATGGCAGTTCCTTTTAGAAGAACAAGCAAAACAAAAAAAAGAATGCGTAGAACTCATTTAAAGAAAGAAGTTGGAGCATTAACTAAATGTGAAAAATGTGGTGCAACACTAAGACCACATAGAGCATGTACTAAATGTGGAAATTACAATGGAAAAACTGTAATTAATGTTGCAAACGAAGAAGAATAAGAAAAATAATGCGATGTGATTTTTCATTGCGTTTTTTTCTTGCATTTTATATTTATACGTGATATTATATATATTATAGAGAAGGGAAGATATGTTATGACAGAAGAAGAATTAAAAAATGTTGAACAAGCTACAAACTTAATTGTAGAAAATGGTTTTGTAATTAAAAATACAGATAGTTTTATTCATGCCATAGGTGATGCAAAATTAGAAGACGTAATTAATAGATTAAATGCCTTATCTGCTAGTGTAAGTGAAGGGATAAATGTTAGTGATTTTGTAAACAAAATTACAGAAAAGTTAAATAGTATTGAAGAATTAACTAATAATGATCCATATTTTAGAAGCAGTATTAGTGCCAATGATTTTCAAAATTTAGTTACAAATATGAGAGAAAAATTCACTCTATCAAAAAATTGTGCTAGAGCTTTGGAAATATTAGAAGAAAGAAAAGAAAATTTAAAGGATATAAATAAAAGAGTTAAAGAATTAGAAATGAACTCTTCAATAGATGATGTAACTAGAACAAGTGAAACAGTTAAATTGTCCGTTGCACTAAATCATGCTAAAAATGCTACAAAAGAAGCAGAAGAATTTTATAATGAACAAAAGAAACTATATGATGAATCATTAAAAACATTTGATGTAGTAAAATATAGAAATGAATTGTTAAAAGCAATTAATGCCTTAGATGATTCATATAGAAAATTATCTATGGAACCAGCTACAATGGATAAGATGGCAAATCTTATTCGTGATACAAGAGATGAAATAGTAGTGTTTGGTTTTGAAGCTCAAAAGAGTCAAAAAGAATTTGATGAATTGTGCAAGAAGTTTGGTTTGGAAAAAACTGAAACTAAAAAAATGTCTCTAAATCAAAAAACAGAAGAACCCAAACCACGAACAAATTCAAATCAAAATCAAACTATTACAAACTTAGAAGATTTAGTAAGAGAAATAAAAGCACTAAATCCAAATGTGCCTATTGAAATCACAAGAGATGAAAATGGAAAAATAATAGAAATGGTTCATGACAAGAAAAATGCTATAGTGTTACCAGTTGGATTTAAATATGATAAAGATTTAGGAATTAATAATAAAGTTGATGATAAAACTCCTTATATATGTCTTCCAGTAAAACAAAAAGAACAAGTAAAAACAGAAGAACCACCTAAAAATGGTCCTAAAAAAGGAACAAGACATAAAGTTAAAAAGATTCGTCGTGCCGTTGTAGCTCCATATGTTAATTCAACAATATGCTTTACAGCATTAGCTACTTTAGTTGGAGGACTTGCTGGATCTAGTCTTATAATTCCAATCGCTGCATTAGGTGCCGGCGTTGGAGCAATTGGACAAGCAATCTATAATAAAATGGCTACTGCTGGTATTGTAGATAAAGAAAATGAAAATGCTAGAGAAAATGATTCTGATTTCAAAGAAAAAGATTGGGGAATTGCAGCAATTGATGGTTTAATTACTAAAGGAAAAGACTTATTTAATAAGTTAAAACTTGCTAAAGAAAGAAAAAACTCTGAACCCACACCAACTCCAAAACCAGAACAACCAACTCCAACATTACATGAAGAACCAGAAGAAACTTTAGAATCACCAGATAATAGCATGAGTTATGAAGAGTTATTCGATCAAAAAGTAAATAGTATATTAAATGATCTTGATGAAAATGATAGAAAAAAACAAGCTGCTTTAAATAATCAAACATTACCAAATATAAGTGGTGAAGAATATAATATTGAACCAGAACAAAGTTTAGGAGGAAGATAATATGACAGTGGATAGTGTGATTACTCTAGATAATGATGTAAATTGCCTTTTACTTGAAAAAGTAAATTATGAAAATGATAATTACTTTTTATCAGTGATATTAAATGAAGATGAAGAACCAAGCGATAAATATGCAATCTTCAAAGAAATAATTGAAAACAATGAAAATTATGTTGAAACTGTTGAAGATCCAAATCTTCAAGCAAGTTTAATTGAATTATTTACAACAAAAGTTAGTAAGCTAGTAGAAAACTTACCAAATGAATTTTAAATAAAATTTGAAAGGAAACTGCAAAAGTTTCTTTTTTTCTTCATAGATTTATAGTATAATAACTATGAAAGGAAGTTTTGTATGAATTGGATTTTTTGGCTCGTCTTAGTAATTGTATTAAGTTTTGTTGAAATAGCAACTGTTAATTTAGTTTCAATTTGGTTCGTAGCAAGTGGAATTGTAGCAATGGTTTTATCATTTTTCATAACAGACACCGCAATTGTTACCACAATATTTGCCATATTAGGAATTATTTTACTTGTAATAACTAGACCAATTGTAAATAAATTAAGAAGTAAAGACAACGAAAAGACAAATTTAGATCGTATTATTGGCACCACCGCAGTAGTTACTGAAGATATTAAGAAAAATGAAATTGGTGAGGTAAAAGTTGATGGCAAAAGATGGAGTGCCATTAGCAAAGGATTGTGTTTAAAAGGAGACACTGTAAAAGTTTTAAAAATTGATGGCGTTAAGCTAATAGTAGAAAAGGAGAGTGAAAAATAATGCCACAAATATTAATTGCTATATTAATAATAATTATTATCATCATAATACCTAATATTAAAATTGTACCACAATCAAAATGTTATGTAATTGAAAGACTTGGGTCATATCATACAACATGGCAACATGGACCACATTTTAAAATACCATTTATAGATGCAATATCAAATAAAGTTACATTAAAAGAAATAGTTAAAGATTTTGCACCACAACCAGTTATAACAAAAGATAATGTTACAATGCAAATAGATACAGTAGTATATTTTCAAATAACTGATGCTAAACTTTATACATATGGGGTAGATTATCCAATAAGTGCTATTGAATCTTTAACTGCAACAACACTAAGAAACATCATCGGAGAACTAGAACTTGACCAAACCCTTACAAGTAGAGATATAATCAATACTAAAATGAGAGCAATCTTAGATGAAGCAACAGATCCATGGGGAATTAAAGTAAACAGAGTAGAAGTTAAAAATATTTTACCACCTAGAGACATTCAAGAAGCCATGGAAAAACAAATGCGTGCAGAACGTGAAAGAAGAGAAAAAATTCTTCAAGCAGAAGGAGAAAAGAAATCAAGTATCTTAATTGCTGAAGGCGAAAAAGAAAGTGCAATCTTAAGAGCAGAAGCTCAAATGATGAGTCAAATTAAAGTTGCTGAAGGTAAAGCTGAAGCAATGATTAAAATAAAAGAAGCTGAAGCCCAAGGGATTAAGTTGTTAAAAGAAGCCGGAGCAGATGAATCAGTTCTTCGTTTAAAATCATTCGAAGCTCTAGAAAGTGTTGCAAACGGAAAATCAACTAAAATTATAGTTCCTGCAGAACTACAAGGAATAGCAACATTTGGAACAACTTTAAAGGAAACAATCAAAGAAGATAAGAAAAATAGTAAAAACTAAAATAATAAGCAATGGTAAGATTTCCATTGCTTATTTTCTATTAATTATAATTCATTTCTATCAATGTTTTTACTATTTAAAGTTATATCCAAATCTTTATTTATAAAGCTAATTTCATAACCACATATATTAGCAATTTTTTCAATAGTTTTAAAATCAGGTTCAATTGTGCCGGTTTCATATTGAGATATTGTATTTCTTGCATATCCAATTAATTTGCTGACTTGCTCTTGACTTAATTTATTAGATTTACGCATAGTTTTTAATATTTTTCCTATCATTTGTTCCACCTCATGTAAATTATCCCATTATCTAAATAAAATTTCTTGACCTGTCTGTAATAAAGACATATAATTATATTAATAATAAAGTCTTGATATAAGACATATGGAGGAGTTTATGAAAAATAAAGTTATATGTTTATTATTGGTTATAATGGCATCTTTTATAACCTTAACTTGTATAAAAAAAGATGATAAAGATGATAGTGTAGTATTCCATGAAAGAGAGACAACAGGTAAAAGCAATTTGTTATCAATGAACCTAGAACAAACTGCAGGAGCTGGAGACTATAAACAAGTAACACAAAGTAGCTGGCCAACAGACGGTTACAAACTTAATGATGAACTATCTAGATGTGAAAATGGTTCAACATTATCATGGGATGACACAAAGAAAACTGTAATATTTTCAGGCAACACATCAGATAAGTGTTATGTTTACTTTGATAAAATAGTATCATATATATCTGATATATGTAAAAATAGAAATAATCTAGCAACTTGTGTTAAAAATCTAAGTACAAATGGCGATTCCGATATTATTGGTCTATATTATCATAATAGCACATTAATAAATGGAGCAAAGGATAACTCATATCGATATTCAGGAGCAAGTAATCAAGTAAATAATTTTATATGCTTTGGCTCAACAGCAAGTTCATGTCCAATAGATAATTTATATAGAATCATCGGAGTAATAGATGATAAGGTAAAGTTAATCAAATACGATTATGCAAATAGTAATTTATTGGGAACGAAAGGTGATTATGTTGGTTCAACCACAAAAGGAACCTATTACAAAGGCAATTTTAAATCAATAAACACATATTATTGGAACTATAAAGCAGATACAACGGTAAACGATGGTTCGGGGTCGAACACCTGGAGTACAAGCTTGTTAAATAAAACAAACTTAAACACAAACTTTCTAAGCAATATTGGAACCACGTGGTCGAATAAAATAGCTACAACAACATGGAAGGTCGGAGGAAATATATATGCAAATATAGCTTCAGTAATTCCATCAATAGCATATCAAAATGAAATAATAAATCCAGTCACAACAAATAGTACAGATAATACCACAGAATATGTAGCAAAAATCGGGTTGATGTACGTGTCAGATTATGGTTTTGCAGCAAGTCCAGAATCATGGACTCAAGTAATGACATCATATACTGAAATGATAAATAATAATTGGATGTTTATGGGAATGACTGAATGGACAATTTCCCGTAGGGCTGAGAGTACAAATCAAACATTGAACGTGTTCAATTCCGGTAGTGTTTATATTAGTAGTGCTAAAAGTAGCTACGCCCTTCGTCCTGTTTTTAATCTTATTTCTACCACAACTTATAAATCAGGCTCTGGGACTCAATCTGACCCAATTTTAATAAACTAGTCATTGTAAAATAATGTAAATGACTAAAATTTATTTTTAAAAGTAGATATTTAGTATTTACTTTTTTTGTGTCTTTTGGTAGTATATAAATAGGACAGTGGTAAACTGTGGGAGAAAGTGGGGGATAGTATGTTGCTGGGTGAATATCATCATAATATAGATGATTATGAACTTATTAAAAAAGCCATTGAATTACAGTTTGAAAATGTTGATAAACTATTTGCGTCTTTTGAGCTTACTATGGATAATAATGCATATGGTGAAGCACCTAAAATAGTTAAGGCTTTAGATGATGCGATTGGTAATTTAAAAGTGGTTATTGATGATGCCCCAGGAGTAATACTACTTGGTAAGACACTTATTCCAGATAAGATTAAAGATATTACAAAGATTACTAAGAAGATGACTAGTGAAGGATATAACTTAGACTATTTAAATATTGATTATAATATTACAGAAGCAGAGAAGAAGATAGCAGATATTTTTGATAGATTAGTTTCTTTACAAGTTGGCAATAGTCAAATAAAAAAATACAAATTGATTGATGAATGTATGCTTGATAGAATTATAGATTCACAAGAAATAGAAAGATAGATTATGTTAGCAGCACACATAATAATTTTCATTATTATATTGCTAATTATCTTAATTTTATATTTTATAGAACCAATTTTATCCAAGCAAAAATTAAAAAATAATTTCACGAAATTATTGCAAAACAAATAATTCTATGATATTATACTGCTTGCGTTAACCCCGCAAGCAATGTTGCCTACCTAGCTCAGTCGGTAGAGCAATCGGCTGTTAACCGATCGGTCG
>OIYR01001270.1_pt1 | contig 12932 bp, 14 predicted proteins | sample 1588221 | NCBI WGS metagenome assembly OIYR01 (sample SAMN03283292) | human gut metagenome | biome: human-associated habitat; material: feces | host: Homo sapiens | place: Peru | collected 2012 | reverse complement strand
TTTTAATACATTAATCATTGCAATTTTCATAATATCTGCTGCAGTTCCTTGAATTGGTGTATTCATTGCAACTCTTTGTCCAAATTGTCTCATCATATAATTATTTGATTTTAATTCTGGAATATATCTTCTTCTTTTAAATTCTGTTTCAACATAACCATTCTCTTTTGCACTTTCAACAATATTATCCATAAATTTCTTTATTCCTGAATATTTTTCTAAATATTGTTTTATTTGATTTATAGGTATATAATCTAATTGTGAGGTGTTGTTATAATGGAAACGTCTGATTATATACAAAATAGAGTGAATACAAATATTCGCCACTATGAAGAACTAAGTAAGAAGTATCATAGATGTCATATTGGCATTATGATAGGTTGTTTTTGTTGTCTTATTGGTGTAGTGATACTTGATATAGTTTATTTGATTATACCTGTTATTTGGTTGATACTTGCTTCATGTGTATTGGTATTAGCTGGTTTATTCTTATTATTCTTTGATGTATTAAACAATTATTCTTCTAAGTCATTGGAATATAAGTATAAGGCTAATCTATTGAGTTATGAGAAAAATCTATATCAGGCTAAAGAGAGTGGCTTTAAAGGTTTTGCGTTTCGTTGTGAAAGATTTATGTAGTTATTACTAACAATTCTTATAACAATATCACGGATTTAATTTTCTTAAAATATAATACAACGTACAAAGTCTTGTAAGTGGCTCTGATTCATGGATTGGGTGGATCTCAATCATGGATAGAGTGGCTCTAAGTGCATGGAATACTCAATAATTGAACCTCTTTTCTACTATAGATTGACTGTAGTGGAAGGAGGTCTTTTTGTGTGTAGATTTGCCAATTGTAAGGGATTTATTATATAATATGAAATTGTGAGCTATATAAGAGTTTATAGGAGATTATTATTATGCCTAAAAAGGATGTTAAACTTTCACAGAATGTGAATAGTAATGGTAAAAGAAAAAAGAAGAAAAATAAACGACCAATCAGCAAGTTCATGACTATATTCATGATTGTTAGTTTGGCTTTATTGATTTTTCAAATCATAAAATTAAATTTATTACCAGCAAAATTAATCATATTGGTTTCAGTTGTTTTGATTCTTTTAGCTTTAATTATATTGTTAATACTTCATTTTAAAGCGAAAGGCTTTATTTCAAGATTGTTGATGGGCTTAGTTGCTTTATGCATGTGTATAGGTTTAGCTTATGGAAATTATTTTGTTTATAAAGCGGATAGTACGTTTGATGTAGTTACTAGTCTTGCGGATAGTAAGGCAACTACGGCTTCAATTGTTGTATTAAAGGCTTCTTCAATCAACAAAGAAGCAGAGTTGAAGGGTAAGACTATTGGTACAATTCTGAAAATGGATGAAGAAGCTACTGAACGTATGTTGAAGGATTTGGATTCTGACAATATTAAATATAAGACAAAAGATTATTCTACATTAGATGATATGATGGAAGCTTTTTATGCTGGTAAAGTCGATGCGATTTGTTTAAATGAAAAGTATCGTGATATTCTTCATGAAAGTGAAGCTTATTTTAACTTCCAAACGGATTCTCGTACGGTTCATCAGAATGTTCATTATACAAAAGTAGAGAAGAATGACAATCCAAGTGATCCTGTTAGTGATATTTCAAAAGATGGTTTTACAATTCTTGTAAGTGGTAATGATTCATATGGTACTTTACAAGATTCAAATACGAGAAGTGATGCCAACTTACTACTAACAGTAAATCCTAAAACAGGAACCATTTTAATGACGAGTATTCCTCGTGATTATTATGTTGAACTTGTTTGTCCATCAGATGATGATGAATTGGCTTGCCCAGAAGGTAGTTATGATAAATTAACACACTCTGGTTTAATGGGTGTTAAGAGTACGGAAGAAACGATTGAAAAGGCTTTAGGTATTAAAATTAATTATAATGTGCGTATTAATTTCTCAAGTGTTGTTAACTTAGTAGATGCCTTAGATGGAATTGATTTGGATGTTAAAAAGGGTGAAGAAGTCGATGTTTTCTATACAAATAGTCAACCTGGATTAAGTGTTGGTAAACATCATGTGGATGGTGAAACTGCACTTGCCTTTGCTCGTGAAAGACATGCTTATGCAGATGGTGATAACCAACGTGTTCGTAATCAACAAAAAGTATTTAAAGCTATCTTTAAACGTATTATTTCTCCAAAGATGATCACAAACTATGGTAAGTTTATGGATGCGATTGCAGTTGCATTTGATACAAACTTATCTGGCGATGAAATCAGTAAGTTTGTAAAATATGAATTGGATAATATGCTAAACTGGAAAATTGAATCTTATGCAATTGTTGCAGAACCGGATTATCAATTCTGCTATCAATCTCAATCTTATGCTTCAGTAGTTGCACAAAATGATGTAATGAATGAAGTGGCTAAAAAGAAGATTCAGGCGGTATTAAAAGGAAAGAGTTCTACAACAGTAAAAGATCCTTCTGGCTATTCACAAACTGCTAGTGAAGATAATGCGGTTGGTAATACAGAAGAATTAGAGGACATGGGAATTCTTAATTCATCTGGTAATACTTCAAGTGAATATGAAGAAGATAATGATTACGAATATGATTATAGTCAAGGTTATGAAGATACAGACTACTACAATCCAGATGATCAATACTATCAAGAGGATACGTACGAAGAATCGGATTATCAGTAAACAAAGATAAGATGCAACATATTGTTGCATGAAGTTAAAGAAAATGATGCAAGAGTGAATGTTGTAATGTGACATTCACTTTTATAATAGGCAAAAATTATTGTGAAATATACAAAAATGCATAAAAAATGCAAAAATAGACAAAATATGTTGTCTTTAATGAAAAATAAACGTATTATTGTAATGGAGGGATTGTTATGTTAATTCAATTTTCAGTAACAAATTTTCTATCTTTTAAAGATGAAACAGTTTTAAGTTTAAGTACGAATAAAGATAATTCTCATAGTGAAAATTTATTGCATTATAAAAATGAACGTATTTTACCAAGCGTTGCTATATATGGCGCAAATGCAGCGGGTAAATCAAATCTTCATAAAGCATTAACTGCAGCTATTATTATGATTCGTAATTCGAATAATTTACAAGTAGATCAAACCTTAATGGTGACACCGTTTTTATTGGATAGTAAGAGTCGATTTGATAAAACAAAGTTTGATTTTATCTATACATATAATGATGTGAAATATGAGTATGGATTTGTTTTAGATTCAAGTAATGTATGGGAAGAATATTTATATGAATACAAGAGTTCTAAACCGTCTTTGATTTTTGAGAGAAGTGAAATTAATAAATATAAATTTACAACTAAAACAAAATCACAACTCTCTCAAATCGTAGATAAAAATACTTCAAATAAATTATTTCTTGCGACTGCAACAAGTTGGAATAGTGATTTAACTAAAGATGCATATATGTGGTTTGCAACTATGATAGATACATATGATTCTCAAAATTTAGAGGATTTAATGTATACAGAGTTTGATAGACATCAAAAAAATAATGATAATTCATTAAATACATTTATGTTGCATTTGCTACAAAAAGCAGATATTAATATTTCAAATTTTAATTATGAAAGTATAAAACGAGAAGTGAATCAATTACCTTTCGAATTGCCACCAGAACTACAGGGGTTAATGAATCCAATCCCATCTGCAAAGAAAGTCTTAGAACAGCGTAGAATCGTTACGTCTCATCAGGTTGTAGAAAATGGAGAGAAAAAGGAATATCATTTGAACTATTTTGATGAATCAAATGGTACAAAGAGATTATTTACTTATGGTCCGGTTTTAAAGAATGCATTAGAAAATGGTAGAACAATCATTATAGATGAAATTGATAATGCTTTACATCCTGCAATGACTAAATCGTTGATTGAAATGTTTCAAAATCCAAATATAAATAAAAATAATGCACAATTAATTTTTAATACTCATGAAATTAGCTTGTTAGATTTAAATTTATTTCGACGTGATCAAATTTATTTTGTTGAAAAAAATAATAAAACTGGCGTTTCTGATTTATATTCTCTGGATGAATTCTCACCTAGAAAATCTGAAAATATTCAAAAAGGTTATTTACAAGGAAGATATGGTGCTATGCCAGTTGTAAATTTGGAGGATATTGAATGGTAAAAAGAGTAGGGCAAAAGAAAAGAGGAAAATATTTAAGAAAGCCTAAAAAAATCATTTTAATTGGAACGGAAGGAAATAATCAAACAGAAAAAAATTATTTTACAGCTTTTAATCAAACTCAAAGTGAATATAAAATTAATGTAGCTAAAGGAAACAATACGGATCCCGAAGGTGTTATTCGCGACTTGTTAAAGACAGCTAAACAAGAAGAATTAGATTTAAAACAAGGAGATATCTTAGCATGTTTTATTGATGTTGATTTCAAAAATGGTAGGGAAAAAGAATTAAGAGCAGCCATTAAATTGGCCAAACAAAATAATGTTTCTCTTTATTTGTCAAACCCATGTTTTGAAATCTGGTATCTTCTTCATTTTAGATATAGTACTAAACCATATTGTTCAAATGATGAAGCTATTAAAGAACTAAATAATTACATTTCAGATTATTCAAAAAGTAAAGATGTTTTTGAACTGATTGTAGGAAACTCAAAACAAGCCATTGAAAACTCAAAAAAGCTAGAAGATTATCATCTAAGTAATGGAACGATTGATCGGATTAAGAAAATTCCTTATACAGATGTATATAAAATTGTTGAAATGCTTTTAAATACAGAACAATAATTGGTATATATAAAATCTGAGCTATTCTTTACTTTCTTAAGTTTTTCTTAAGTAGTTGAGTTAAGAAAGTATTCATTTTATAATTAGGTAAATTGAGAGGAAGATTTAATATGTTTTGTAAAAATTGTGGGCACGAAATAAGTGATGATTCTAAATTTTGTTCGAACTGTGGAACAAAGGTAGAAGTAGAAGAAGATGTTGTTGTACCTGTTGCGGTAGTAGATAAGACTGAGGAGGAATCTGAAGTTGATACAAATAATGTAGAAGAAACATTGGATACAACTAATGAAGAATCAGTGAATGAGAATGAATCAACTACACCAGTAAAAGAATGGTACTACGTATCTAATAATGATTCTAAAGGATCATTCAGTATGGATGAAATGAAGGCTAAGATTACTTCTGGTGAAATCAATGGTAGTACTCTAGTATGGAAGGCGAGTATGAAAGACTGGGAAAGACTAGAGAATACAGAATTGAATGAATTTATTTCTACATCGTCTTCGAATGATTGGTATTATGTAGAGAATAATGATTCTAAAGGTCCTTTTAGTGAATCAGACATGAGAGAATTTATGGATAGTGGCATCTTAACTGGAAATAGTTTTGTATGGAAAACAGGCATGCAAGATTGGCAAAGATTAAAGAATACCGAGCTTGCAGGTAACGAAACAGTGCATGTAGAACCAAGTTTTTCATTTACTACTGGAGTTGTAAAAGAAAAGAGTATTGGACTATGTGTAGTATTAAGTCTAGTTACTTGTGGCATTTATAGTATTTATTGGCTATATACAATCGCACATGACTTAAATGATTTATGTGAAAGTCAAAACCAAGAAAAAGGTGCTGAACCAGGACTTGTCGTTATACTAAGTATTGTGACATGTGGAATCTACTTACTATACTACTTATGGAAGGCTGGTAAGATGGTATCTAGTCTTACAAGAAGTAATGGACAACACCCTAGTGATGATAGTATTGTGTTAATGGTATTAGCCTTATTACAATTATCATTAGTATCCTATTGCATCCTTCAGAGTCATATTAATGGTTTCGCAAAAGACTAAATATTTAGGAATAGTTCTCATACTATTCCTTCTTTTATTATTCTATAAATGTCCATTTCAATTCATTACAGGCTTGCCATGTCCAGGATGCAACATGAAAACAAGCCTGTATTATCTTCTGAAAGGAAATATTCAATTATCTTTGTATTACCATGCCCTATTAATACCAACACTAATTTGTGGCGTTCTATGCTTGTTAAAACCTGAGAAAAGAAAAATGATATTAATTGTATGGTGTACACTCATGATTGTGTATTACATATACCGAATGATTCTTTATTTTCCAAATAGTCCTATGGTTTATTCTAAAAATAATTTGATTTATTTATTATTTAGACACGCATAATGTCAATTAATGATGTAACTTGAAATTATAAAGGAGGACATACTTATGTCAAACATATATTTTACAGTTACAGGATTACATCATTATTATGGAGATTCATTTCTAGAAAAAGAAATGATTGTTTATTTAAAGAAAGAAAAAGATAATGAATATGATAAAGAAGCCATTAGTGTAAACCTTCTAGGTCTAGGAAAGATTGGATATGTAGCCAATAGTCCTTATACAGTACTAGGAGAAAGTTATAGTGCAGGAAGATTGTATGATAAAATAAGTGAAGAAGCGAGTGGTAAAGTTAAATTCATATTAGACAAAGGAGTTATTTGTGAACTTATTGAATAAGACAATGGAAGTATATTTTGGTGTCAAAAATTATTACAGATGGGTTTTATAAAGATTTTGGGTGTGGATTTTATTGTACTGATTTTGAAAAATAAGCTAAAAAATGGGCATTAACTAAAAAGAAGAATCATATTGCGAATGTATATACGTATAGTGAAAATTCGATTTAAACTGTAAGGTTTTTGAAGAGGTGTCGAATGAATGGTTAGTGAGTATTCCGTTGTTCCTTTACTGTCAATGTTTGTTCCTCCATGGAGTTCTCCTTATTGCGTCTCTGTATTCTTATACTGCTCTCAAAAATACATTTTTTATATGGTACAATTTTCTCACTTTGAAGCAGGTGGAGAAAGACATGGGTGCATTAGACGGGTGCTAAGCATCTATAAAAAAGGGTTGTGATATACTGGGAGCGATAGCTCTCTGCGCTGCTTGGATAATTACACGCCTATTCTCGGTTAGCAGCAGACATCGATCCTATGATCAACGAAGATGTGAAAAGAGATTGATATGAGGGAGGAAAAAGTTAATGGGTAAAGTGCAAAAAATTGAGCCGATCTCTGCAATATGTAAAGATTGCGGAAGAGATTTTATAATTACCGTTGAAGAACAAAAACGCTTTAAGTTATTGGGGTTTGAACTTCCAAAAAGATGTTGCGAATGTAGAAAAAAGCGGAGAGAAGAAAAAAGAGTAGCTGAAGCTAAAATAAAGGAAGAACAAGAGATTCTGGAAAATGTGAAGCGACAGAAAAAATGGGCAAAAGAAGAAAAAGAAATAGAACAGCTTATAAAAAAACTTTCGATTTCACAAATTTCGATTAAGAATATGGTGTTTGAAAATCCATCGGAGTCTCTTGTGATTATAGGAAATGGATTTGACTTGATGCATGGGGTAGAGTCTTCCTATTGGAATTTTCAAAAAACTATAGGGAAAAATACTTCTTTCCGGTTTTATATGGAGACTTATCTTGATACATCAGATTTATGGTCGAACCTTGAAGAATCATTAGGAAAGCTTAATGTAAGCGTCAAATTTAAAGGTGGTACAAATAAACTGCTGACAAATATATAATAAAGCCATCCTTGCTGGATCACACTTGTGATTTGACTTCATTAAGGATGGCTTTTATTTCGCTCTTTGATAATGTTCGGATATAGCTTGGTAGTTCTCGACTGTATGGCAGATACTTTCTTAGTTCTTCTTTATTTGTTAAATCCAATTTTGGTAGATTTTCAAACAAATGAGTAAAGTACATATATGGATTCTGTTTATTTTCTATACAGCTGATTACTAATGAATAGATCATGGCACTCGCTTGTGCTCCATGGACGCTTACGCTGAATTTGCATCGATTTCTTATGACTACAAATGGGCGTATACTTCTTTCACAGCTTGTATTGTCATGTGGGATGATCGCATCATTTGTAAATTCCATAAGTCCTTCTTTGTTGTTCAATACATACTGGATTGCTTTGCTCATGGAATATTTGCCTTTGTTTCTTGGTTCAATTTCTTCAAGCCACGATAAAAACTTCTCAAACTTTGGTTTGAGTTCTTCTTTTCGTCTCTTTGTGATATATTCCATTCGCTTTTCAGGATTCGAATATTTTTCAGCTGCTTTTTCATCAATAAGATTTGAATGGTGGATGATTTCGTCATATTTCTGTATGGCTTTTGCCTCATCGCTCGTTTTTCGTTCCTTATTGTTTGGAAGCAGTTTATATGAATCCTTGAATTTCCTTAAGGCATGGACATTATACAGACATCGAATCACGTTTTCGACTTTATTGTATCCGTCGTATGCGTCTGATTCTAGATATCCGCTATATCCTTTTAGGAATTCTTTTGGACAGTCTCCTGATCTTGTAGAATGGTAATCATACAGTACAATCGGCACTTCATGCTTATTGGAACGATATACCCACATATAGGATGTGGATGTGCTTGGTTTTCCTTCTTCATTCAACACCTGAGTTGTAGTTTCATCTGCATGTATAAGCTTCATCCTTAATAGATCCTCTTTCATCAGATTGTAGAGTGGTTCCAGATATTTCATGCTTCCAATCACCCAGTTTGTCATGTTTTGTCTTGGTATGATTGCGTGATCTCTTTGAAATATCTTTTCTATTGTATACAATGGAAGACCATTATTGTATTTCATATCGATTATGTATGCCAAAAGTTCTGGTGAACATATACTTCTGTCAAATAAAAAATGATGTGTTACTGTATGATATGTTGATTTTCCTTCTTCACTATAGATTTGGCAGTTTTCACATTCTAATACAGGTATATGTGTAACACGTACAAAAAGACGAGCTGGTTCATATACCAATTCTTCTTTTGTCTGATATTTTTTTATATGCATTTTTGAACCACATTTTTCACAGATATCTTCACCTTCCGGTACAGATAGATATTCATCTACTTTTGGCAGGTGATCATAAGACAAATGTTGTTCCTTTGGACGGCGAACTCTTGTGTGTTCACCAACTGTTATTACTTCTTCAATTTCTGAATCTTCTACTTTTAATGCCTCTTCTTCTATATCATCAAATAAAGTTGGCATATCCAGTGCAATCTGATTCTTCTGTGACTGGTATTTAGCAGCTACCACCTGTTTGTATTTTTCTTTTTCAATAGCCAGTTCCAATTGTAATTCTTTAATGTTTACAGTCAGTTCTTCATTTTTCTTCTTATAGTCCTGGATTTGTTTTTCCTGTTCTGAAATATGATCCATCATTATTTTTCTAAACTGGATAAATTCATTTTTAAGTTCGTCAAACGACATGGAATCAATATCTTTTACAGTCATACAGGCCTCATTTCTACCTGTTAATTATACCATAAAATGCAGTCATTTGCACTTTAAATAAAGCATTTTTTAAATGACTGCATCTATTTTGTGATGAGCGTGTTTCTGTTCAATTTCAAGGCCATCCAGCAACCATGACAGTTGTCTTTTGTCAATCAGCATGCTCGCTTCTTCTTTTGATTTGGGCCATCGAAAGCGATCTTTACCAACCAATTTTTTTGTATGAAGCCAGAATCCGTTTCCATCCCATTCTAAAACCTTGATTGTTGTCTTTGTTCGGTTGCAGAAGATAAATATAGAAGGGCTGAAAGGATCAAGAAACATTTGATACTGAACAATATTACTACATCCATCAATTGATTTTCTTAGATCCGTGGCTCCAGGAGCTAAATAAATATTTTCGATTTTAGAAAGATCCAGCATGATTCATCCTCTGAATAAACTCAAAAACTAAGTCCATGTTTTCTTTTGTCAGACAGAAAGAAACACCCTTGTAACGAACAGTACAATTATTACCGGTTCTAGTTTTATCATCTAATACATTCACTTTAACAAAATCGAAAGTATCTGGCTCATCCTTGTGTATATTGTTGATCTTAGCCATGTAGTTTAATCACCATCTCCTTACACAAAGATTATGTCATGTCTCAACTATATTTTGTACCACCTTTAAATTTGTCGCTTACAGCTTAATTACAGTATCTTCCTTAATCCAGATATTATTGATATGTGGCTTGATGATTTTGGAGCATATAATCCTGATGCACAGGCAGCTGATTTTTTTGCTGCTGTGGAAACAGCAATCGCACCGACTTTTGAAATTCCGAGAGAATTAAAGCAACGGTTTAAGAAGTGGATTAAAACATTAGTTGTGCAAAGTGATGACAGGCCGTTCTCAATGCTCCACGGAGATTATAAAGTGCTGTCCTTTAATTACACTGAATTCATTGAAACTCTATATGGAGCAAAGTCAAATAATGTTTGTTATATTCACGGATGTCGAAAGAATAGAAATAATGGTAAGCCCAGTGAACTGATTCTTGGACACAGACCAGGAATGGAGGAGGAACAGTGGGATAAAGTTAAACTTAAACCATTTAAGTTTAAAGACCCTTATAAAAGATATATTATGGAATCAGCGTTAGAGACTGCTGCTAGAGAGGCTGCTTGGTATGAAGAAGAGACCACAAAGAAATGTAGCGATATTATAAAAAAGCATCGCTCATTTTTTGATGAGTTAACTACTATTAAATCTATCTTTGTAATAGGGCATTCATTATCAGAGGTTGATTATCCTTATTTTGAAGAGATATGTAAAAAAACGAATGCAAAATGGTATATTGGATATCATACTTTGGATGATTTAAAAAGGTTGCTTTCTTTTGCAGATAAGATGAATTTAAGTGAGATTACAATTTTTAGGAGTTAAGGCATTGGTAAGGCGGAAATTATTGGAGCCTGGAATTCGAAAAGAAAGAATCTTCTAAAGAATTTATAAATTAAAGGGGAATATTAGATCCTCTTACTGCTCGGATAATCACACACTTCTACGTGGTAAGCAGCAGGCAACAATCTTGTGATTGGCGAAGATGTGAAAGAATATACGATAAGGAGATATGGTATTATGCTGATAAGTGACTTTACGATTATGTGTGATGATTGCAAACGAAAATATAGAATATCATCGGATTCTTTTGTTGTAGATTATGTTTGTTCTGAACGTCCGATGGGGACAGAAGTACAGCATATATTTTATGGCGAAATGGATTGTCGATGTGGGAACAGGCTGTCATACACAGTTACTGCTGTCGAATATCCGGAAGGTGCATATGATTTTCATACTTGCGAGTCAGCAGGATGTACTTATATTGATAAACCAAGTGCAGAGATGGACTATTATCTTCCAGAGCCAGTTCTTTCAATTTATGAAGAAATACTTCAAAATCCGGGATATGTTTATAATCTAGAGCCTTGTGAATTTGAAGAATTGGTTGCGGACGTGTTTCGCCGTATGGGCTTTAACGCTATTGTAACTCAGAAAACACATGATGGCGGTAAAGATATTGTTGCAACTTTTGAAATGGGTGGAGTTTTTTATACCACTTATTTTGAATGCAAACGATATTCTCCGGATAGACTAGTAGGAGTTGAAATTGTTAGAGAACTATATGCTGTTATGGAAATGGAACGAGTTGACAAAGGCGTTATCGTTGCAACATCGCATTTTACAAGAGGTGCTGTAGCAGAAGTACAGAGGCTAAATGGTAGAATCAGATTGATTGATTTCGATGAGCTATGTAGATTGATGGAGCAGAAGTAAATGTGTCTTGCAATATTGAAATACAGAGGAGATCGTAAATGAGCGAAACATATTTAGTTTATCATTATTGCACAGTTGAAACATTTAAAAACATTTTACAGAGTAAGGTGCTTTGGCTGTGTGATTTAACAGATTCTAATGATGAACAGGAAGTCATTAGAACTTTTGTTGTTCTTTGGAAACGAGTTAAGAAAAGGTTAGAACAAACAGACATTCCGAATGCTGTCCTAGATAATGCTTTTCAGTTGATTAACCAACAATTTAAAACGGAAATTCAAACTGACCCCCCATACGGAGTCTGCTTTTGTCAAAAAGAAGATATATCCTCTCAATGGACTGAGTATGGAGATCACACAAAAGGACTATCGTTGGGATTTGATATAAACTGGTTTATACATAATGATGGCATTAAGCAGCAGAAACCGCACCCAAGCAGCATTCAATCCAATGCGATAGGGTGTGATACTGTTATATACCATTCAGCAGAATTTGAAGAACAAATGGCAGATATTTGCTATAAAGCTTTGAAAGAACAAGGAACATCGGCATGGATTATGTGCATTCGCCCTACATTCAAACACTATTCGGATTTGTGAAAAACCCTACTTTTGAGCCAGAAGCAGAAATTCGGATTGTTTATTATCCAATTGAAGGAATTGAATTTGCACAGAAAGATGTCAGTGTTAGTAACTTAAAAACGAATGTAAAAAAACATTATGAAATTCCGTGGATAAAAGGATTGTCAAAAGCATTAAAGTCTGTGTGTATCGGTCATAACTGTGAGTTATCTGAAGCAGATGTTAGAAAGTTGCTTGAAGAAAACGGAATTGGAACCGATGTCCAAATAAAACAATCAGAGTGCACATATAGAATACGATGAAATCTTGCTTTTGCCCTCACTACAACAATCTATTACAATTAAACAACTATAAAAGGAAATAGGTTATCACCCATGCCCAGAACGAAAGGTAGCAAGAATAAACTGAAAATCACCAAAGATTACGTATCTCAGATTGCAGAGAAGCAGGAATCTCTCACTTCCCTGACTGCTGAGATTGAATCTATCACCGCAAACATTGACACTTTGAAGGTTGATCTGAAAGAGAAGAAGACTGCTCTGAAGAAGGCCGAAAAAGAAGTGGCAACGCTGGAAGCTAAGAAGGCTGAAGCCGAAGCAGTACTGAAGAAGCTGGTGGCCAGTGGCATGAGTGTGGATGAAATCCTCGAAAAACTGAAAT
>OIYR01001268.1_pt1 | contig 12943 bp, 12 predicted proteins | sample 1588221 | NCBI WGS metagenome assembly OIYR01 (sample SAMN03283292) | human gut metagenome | biome: human-associated habitat; material: feces | host: Homo sapiens | place: Peru | collected 2012 | reverse complement strand
TTACAACAAAGGATCGCAGCTGAGCCGCTTCAACGCCGGCGTGCCGGTGGTTCCCAATGAGATGTTCAGGGAGATATTCACCATCTCGAAAAGGCTCTATGATGAGACCGGCGGAGCGCTGGATATGGCTTCCGGGCCGCTCTATGATGCCTGGGGATTCGGCTTCACGAACGATTCGCTGCCGTCTGCCGCAGTCGTGGACAGTCTCAAGGCTGTCTGCGGGATGGATAAATTTGACGGGAATATGTCCCCGTTGATTCCAGGAATATGCCCGAAATTGAATTTCAACGCCATCGCGCAAGGCTACACCTGTGACAAGATCGCAGAATATCTTCACTCGCTAGGGGTCAGGGATATGCTTGTGAACATCGGAGAGATCTACAGCGAGGGCCTGAACCCTTCCGGCAAGCCTTGGACAATCGGAGTTGACAGACCTGAGGACGGGAATATGGATCTTGGCGGCAAAGGTCTTGTGGGAATATGGCGGGGAGACGGAAGCGGCCGCGGTGTGGTGACCTCCGGTAACTACCGAAAGTTCTACATCAAGGATGGGCGGAAATATTCACACACCATAGATCCGAGAACAGGGTATCCCGTGAACCATACTCTGCTTAGCGCCACGATTGTGGCCCCGGACGCGACTCTGGCCGATGCCTACGCCACATATTGCATGGTCATAGGATTGGATGAGGCGAAGCGTTTCATAGAATCGTTGGATGAATTGGAGGGTTATCTGGTCTATGCCGATGGAGAATCCATGTCCGAATGGGCGTCTTCTGGCTTCAATCTTGTAAGGGATAGCCGATAGATTTTTGTGGAATGACTAGACTGTTCAAAGATTCATCGTTTGTCATGGCCGCCGCGATCACGGTGGTCACTGGCTGTAGTACCATCAGCAGGACCGAGAAGCAATTGTCCAAGGTTGATTCGTTTGATTCTCCGGACATCCCGGCGATAGGGGAGCGTCCTCCTCTGCGGCCTCGTCAGACCGGTCTGGCATATTCCCCGAACACTCTGATCATTTATTATGACGAGGGTGTCGGAAAGGGACCGCTCAAAAAGGCGGCAGTTAAGTACGGTGCCGATGTCGTCTATGACTACGGCATCATCAACGCGCTGACAATCCGCATTCCTGAAGGGAAGACCCTTGAGGAGGCCACAAAGTATTTCAGGAAGGTGAAAGGTGTGGTAGAGGTCTCAAAGAACGCTAATTACCTCATTGACTGATAGGCAGTTCCCGACTGTGAACCCGCCTGATTTTGTCCGCTCCAATGAGTTGAGGTGCGCTCCTGAACCGAGCGCCTCTCCGAGGTCTCTGGCCAGTGCCCTGATGTAGGTTCCCTTGCTGCATTTGATCCGGATCATCGCCAACGGAAGGTGCAGGGCGGATGTGTCCACAACGTTTATCCGTGGATTTGGTCTCAGCCCTTCATCCGATAATTCCGGCCCGCTTTCTTTCCCGTTCGGGAAGAAGGAGATTAATTCCATTCCGGAGATGTTGATGATCTGTTTGTTAAGAGTCTCTGCCACAGTGTGGTCGAAATCCGTCATCACGTCAGTCTTCTCCTTGTGAGCCTCGCGGTACTGCTTCCTTGCCAGCTCGTAGGCTCTGACCCCGTCAACGGACTTGGCTGAGAAGAGGGGAGCGATCTGCTCCTGTTCGCCAAGAAACCGAGGCAGAACTTCTCTGACAGATTCTTCCGTGACACCTTCAACGGGATATTCCTGATCAATGGCCTTCTCCAGGTCGTAGGAAGGTGTGGTGGCACCGAACGAGACTCCGGCGAGATATTCCTTGCCCTCCTTTTGAAGGGTCTCGGCCAGTTTGGTGGCCTTGCCGATGCAGACGAGAAGCACTCCGGTCGCAAGCGGGTCGAGGGTGCCGGCGTGGCCGACCTTCAGATTCTTTTTGTGGAAATGCCTGCACGCCGCCCATTTGACCTTCCGGATCACATCGGCGGAAGTCCATCTGTAGGGCTTGTCGATGGGAATGATGATTCCTTCCGGGTAATCCTCAATGCTCTCAGAGAGTCTGGAGTTGCCCGAAAGGAACTGTTTGTCCGCTATCAACGCTTTTATTTCCAATGGTTTGTCCTGCGGCATTCCTTATTGGCAAATAGGAATCTTCTCGATGCGGCGCTCATGTCTGCCTCCCTCGAACTCGGTCTCCAACCACTTGTTGACGATTGACGTGACCATCTGGTAAGAGATGAACCGGGCCGGCATCACAATCACGTTAGCCTTGTTGTGAGCCTTCGCAAGTCGCGCGATCTCAGTGCCCCAGCAAAGGGCGGCGCGCACTTTCTGATGCTTGTTCAGAGTGATCGCCATGCCATTGCCTGAACCGCAGAAAGACACTCCGAGATCTACCTCGCCATTGTCTATGGCGGTGCCGAGCGGATGAGCGAAGTCGGAGTAGTCGCAGCTCTCCGCTGAATGTGTTCCATAATCGATGACCTCGTAGCCTTTCTTCCTGAGCAGAGCCGAGATCTTTCCCTTGTACTCGAATCCAGCGTGGTCGCTGGCAACACCAATTTTCATATTATATTCCTGAATTAAATTATTTTCTTCTTGCTCACCGTCGTGATGAACTCCTTGAGGTAGAACGGCTCGAAATAGGCCACATCCTCGAACCTCTTGGCCTCCAATGCATCAAAGGCCGGATGCATCATCGAGGCGGCTTTCGGGCAGCATTGAATGAAGCGGGCGTTCGGGCTGGTCAGGGTGTCCTTGCATTTGTCGGCACCATCACCGATGAACAGCACCGGGCCTTCGGCGAGCTGATCCTTGAATGAATCCGCGTCGATTATCTGAGCCACGGTCGGAGAGATTTGTTTCCCGTCAGGCGTGAATATTCCCGTGTAAACCTCCATCCTGCGGGCGTCGATCATCGGGATGATGTAGCGGCAGCCCTCCGGGAGCATATTCCCGTCCAAAGCCTGCCAGACGAGTGTGTCGAGAGTGCCGACGGAGATCATCGGGATGCCGGCCCCGAAGCAGAGGCCTTTGGCTGTTGAGACCCCGACGCGCAGCCCGGTGTAGGAACCCGGTCCCTTGCTGACGGCCACAGCGTCACAGTCGGACACTTTCAGACCTTTTTCGGAAAGCATCTCGCTGACGAACAGCGCTGTCTTTGAGGCGTGCGCCCTTGGCTCGTCGCTGATTCTTTCACAGACGACCTTCCCATCCTCCACAAGGGCGGTGGAGCAAAGGGAAGTGGAAGTCTCTATTAGAATGATTCTGCTCATTATTTATTGAATATCAATTCTTTCATATAAGGGAAAAAGACATCGGCGAAGTTCTTGATCGGAGTGTAGAAGATGGACTCGCTGATTGTCTTCGAACAGTCGATCTCCAGCGCCGTGGTGACGGAGTCGAAAAGGAGGATGAAAAGCCCTATGGCAAGAACCACTTTCAACAGGGCGAAAACCACTCCGAGAAGCTTGTTCAGCCACCCGAGCATCACGATCTTCACAATGCCCTCCAGCATTTTTCCGGCTAAGGTGAGGGCGAAAAAAACGCCCAGCAGGATGATCGTGAAGGCTATCGCCTGAAGCACGGCTGGAGAGACATCCATCACTGGCTTCAGCCACTCGACCACCACATTGGAGAAATGGAATGACATCCATGCGCCAAGCACCAAAGCCACCAGAGCGGCCACCTGGGCGATGAATCCCTTGGACAGGCCACGGAATATGGCTGGAACACAGCACAGAAGAATTATGATGTCTATTATATTCATTAATCACCTATTTGATAAAAAACGCGGAAATCACTATCTTTGCAGACTTAATTGCATAGGAAGCGAACCGATGGTTTTTCCGATGCAAAAATAGAAAGAAAATTATGACATTCAAAGAGTACAAAGGCCTTGATCTGGTTTCTGTCGGGAATGAGGTTCTCGACAGATGGAAAAAGAATCACGCGTTCGAGAAATCCCTTGAGGTCAGGGAAGGGGCACCTGAGTTCATATTCTTCGAGGGCCCGCCTTCCGCCAACGGCAAGCCGGGAATCCACCACGTAATGGCGCGCTCCATCAAGGATGCCATCTGCCGCTTCAAGACCCAGTCCGGGTACAAGGTGAACCGCCGCGCCGGATGGGACACCCACGGACTCCCTGTGGAGATCGGCGTGGAGAAGAAGCTTGGAATACACAAGGACGACATTGGAACGAAGATTTCCGTTGAGGAATACAACAAGACCTGCCGCAGCGAGGTGATGAAGTACACGGCGGAATGGGTGAATATGACCGAGCGTGTCGGCTACTGGGTCGATATGAACGATCCGTACATCACCTATGACAACCGCTACATCGAGACCTTGTGGTACCTTTTGAAGAAGATTTACGACAAGGGGCTGCTCTACAAAGGGTACTCCATCCAGCCATATTCGCCTTCCGACGGCACAGGCCTCAGCTCCCACGAGCTGAACCAGCCGGGCTGCTACAAGGACGTGACCGACACGACGGCCACGGTGCAGTTCGAGGTCATCAAGGACGGAAAGTCGCAGCCGCTCTTCGGGACGGAGGCCTTCCCGGTATATTTCCTCGCATGGACGACAACCCCGTGGACCCTTCCTTCAAACACGGCGCTCTGCGTGGGACCGAAGTATGAATATGTCCGTGTCCTTTCTTTCAACCCATATACGGGAAAGGAGGCCATTTACGTGCTGGCCAAGGATTTGGTGGGCGCCTGGTTCAATCCTAAGGCCGCCGACATTCCGCTTGAGAGCTACAAGCCAGGTGACAAACTCGTTCCTTACAAGGTGCTTGACGGTTCGTTCAAGGGCATTGACCTTGTCGGAATCCGCTACAAGCAGCTGATTCCTTGGTTCCAGCCGATCGAGGAGGGAGAGCCTTTCAGGGTGATCTCCGGAGACTATGTCACGACCGAGGACGGTACCGGAGTCGTTCACATCGCTCCTACCTTCGGTGCGGATGACAAGAAAGTCGCCGCCAACTACGGTGTGCCGGGAATGATGGTTCTTGACAAGGACGGCAAACGGCAGGCCCAGGTGGACCACGACGGACGCTTCTACCCGATCGAAGACCTTGATCCTGAATATGTCCGCACGCACGTGGACCCTTCTTACAAGGAATATTCCGGCCGTTATGTGAAGAACGCTTTCGATGATTCTCTTCCGACTGACGCTCCGACCCTCGACATCGATCTTTGTATGATGATGAAGATGGACGGCAGGGCGTTCAGGATCCAGAAGCAGACCCACAGCTATCCTCACAGCTGGAGAACCGACAAACCTGTCCTCTATTATCCTCTCGACGCCTGGTTCATCAAGACCACGGCTGTCAAGGACGAGATGGTGGCTCTGAACAGGACGATCACCTGGAAGCCTGAGTCCACGGGTACCGGACGTTTCGGCCAGTGGCTTGAGAACATTCAGGACTGGAACCTCAGCCGCAGCCGTTTCTGGGGCACACCGCTTCCGATCTGGCGCACCGAGGACGGAAAGGAGGAGATCTGCATCGGCACGATCGCACAGCTCTACACCGAGATCGACAAGGCTGTGGAAGCCGGATTCATGACAAGCAATCCGTTTAAGGACAATGGTTTTGATCCTGAGGACATGAGCAAGGAGAACTACGACAGGATTGATCTCCACAGGCCTTATGTCGATAACATATTCCTTGTCAGTCCTTCCGGAAAGAAGATGACCCGTGAGACAGACCTTATCGATGTTTGGTTCGACTCCGGCGCGATGCCTTACGCTCAGGAAGGTCTCCGTGGACTGGATTCTCCGAAGTTTGGCTGCACGGCAGACTTCATCGCCGAGGGCGTTGACCAGACCAGAGGCTGGTTTTACACGCTTCATGCCATCCACACCATGATCAGCGGGACTCCTGCCTACAAGACCGTGATCTCCAACGGTTTGGTTCTGGACAAGAACGGCAACAAGATGAGCAAGCGCCTCGGCAACGCCGTGGACCCGTTCGAGGAACTGGACAAGTACGGTGCCGATGCCCTTAGATGGTATATGCTGACCAACGCCCAGCCTTGGGACAACCTGAAGTTTGACGAGGCTGGTGTGGATGAGGTCCGCAGGAAATTCTTCGGAACGCTTTACAACACATATTCATTCTTCGCCCTTTATGCCAATGTGGACGGCTTCGATCCGAAGGCCGCCAAGGTGGAATATTCAAAGAGGCCGGAGATTGACCGTTGGATCATCTCGCTGCTCAATACCTTGAAGAAGAAGGTTGTGGCGGCTTATGAGGATTATGACATCACAACAGCAGGACGTCTGATCCAGGACTTCGTGTGCGATGACCTGAGCAACTGGTATGTGCGTCTGAACAGGAAACGTTTCTGGGGTGGAAAGATGGACGAGGACAAGCTCGCCGCCTACCAGACCCTTTACGAGGTGCTGGTGGATGTCGCTGTGCTCGGCGCTCCGATCGCTCCGTTCTATATGGACCGTCTCTATCTGGACCTCGTTCCGGACGGCTCTGAGTCGGTTCATTATGTGAATATGCCGGCTTGCGACGAGGCAGTCATCGACACAGATCTGGAGGAGAGGATGAATCTGGCTCAGAAGGCCACATCGATGGTGCTCGCGCTTCGCCGCAAGGTCTCCATCAAGGTCCGTCAGCCGCTCCAGAAGCTCATCATCCCTGTGATCTCCGCAAAGGTCAGGGAGCAGCTTGAACAGGTCAAGTCCATCATCCTCAATGAGGTGAATGTGAAGGAGGCCGAGTTTATTTCCGACACCACCGGCATCATCACCAAGAAGATCAAGCCTAACTTCAAGACCCTCGGAAAGGTTTACGGCAAGCAGATGAAAGAGATCGCCGGAGCTTTCGGCGGATTCGATCAGGCGACAATCTCGGCCATTCAGAATGCTGAGGCTGCCGGGTTGGCATATTCAGTGGAACTTCCTTCGGGAGTCGTTGAGCTTAGGCCTGGCGACTATGAGATCTCGTCCGAGGACATGCCAGGCTGGCTCGTCGCCACTGAAGGTCAGCTGACCATCGCCCTTGATATTCAGATCTCGGAAGAGTTGAAGAGGGAAGGCGTGGCCCGCGAGCTTATCAACAGGATCCAGAACCTCAGGAAGGACAGCGGATTCGAGGTGACCGACAAGATCGGTGTGGCTATATTCGCCGATGGTGCCGCCTATGACGACATCGCCGCCGCTCTTGAAGGCTACAAGGATTACGTCGCCGCCCAGACACTCGCACTTTCTGTCACACTTGGCAAGGATGCTCCGGAAGGAGCGGCTGATGTCGAGTGGGACGAGGGTTCGGTCAAGATGGTGCTGTCGCGATAGTTTTAGACCTAAATACAATTTACACTATGTCAGAGTTAATCAAAGACAACGCGGTTTCCGCCGAGACGACGAAGGTGCGTTACAGTGATGAGGAACTTGAAGAGTTCCGCACTATCATCAATGATATGCTTGACAAGGCCCGGAAAGAGTATAACACCCTGCGAAGGGTGATTATGCACAACGGCAGCAACGACATCGAGGACACCACACCGTCGTTCAAGACGGTCGAGGACGATGGCGCCTACCAGCTTTCCAAGGAGGAGGCCAGCCAGCTCGCGCAGAGGCAGTACAAGTTCATCCAGAATCTTGAGGCCGCACTTGTGCGCATCGAGAACAAGACTTATGGAATATGCCGTGAGACAGGAAAGCTTATTCCGAAGGAGAGGCTGCGTTTGGTGCCTCATGCCACGCTTACTGTAGAAGCCAAGGAGATGCTTGCTAAAAAAGGACAGAACTAGTGAAGGTTTCCAAGGGTAAGAAACTCCTGATTCTGGGAGTCATACTTGTCGTCATTGACCAGGTCATCAAGATCCTGGTCAAGACGAACATGCAGATAGGTGAGCATTTCAGCGTCATCGGAAACTGGTTCCAGATTTTCTTCATCGAGAACGAGGGAATGGCTTTCGGAATGAAGTTCGGCGGCGCCGTCGGCAAGTTCCTGCTGTCATTCTTCAGGATCGCTCTTTCTGGCGCTCTCTGCTGGTGGATAGCTTCGCTTGTGCGTAAATCGGTGGATTCTGAAGGGAAGTCGGCACTTCTGCCGGATGGCAAGCCCGTGGTTCCGACCGGAGTCCTTGTCGGCCTGACGTTGATCACCGCCGGCGCTTTCGGCAACATCATCGACAGCCTTTTCTACGGAGTGATCTTTGACTATGCCCCGCTGATGTTCGGCCGCGTGGTGGATATGTTCTACTTCCCGATCATAGACACTTTCTGGCCGTCGTGGGTTCCGTTCGTGGGTGGAGACCGCCTTTTGTTCTTCGCTCCTGTCTTCAATTTCGCCGACAGCTGCGTTACGGTTGGCGCTTTCTATCTGATTTTTTTCCAGAACCGTTTCTTCACCCGTGCGGAGGAGAAACCGGATGAGAAAAAATGATTCTGCCGGTCGCTGACTCCCGCGGCACATTGAGTCTGTCAAGTGCCGCGCGGTATGTCTCCGATGACTGAATATGCCCGGAACAATATCATAATTGAGTTTTTTGCAAAATTGTTCCAGCATATTTTGCAGAACAAAAAAAATATATATACCTTTGCACTCCCTCAATCGAGGGAATAAGTCTGGAGAGGTGGTAGAGTGGTCGATTACGGCAGTCTTGAAAACTGTTGAGCTGCGAGGCTCCGGGGGTTCGAATCCCTCCCTCTCCGCTAGAAACCTTGAAAATCAAGGGACTGCAAGATTTACGAACAAATTTACTAATAGAAGTAAGTTTGTTCGTATTGTTTTATATCAGCCTCCGCCGGCCTCGGAATCTGTTGAGGTAATCATATACCGGTTGACTAACATACGCTTTGACATACAAATTATTGCATAAAAATGTCATCGGAGCGCAATTGTTTAAACATCAGTATTCTAATATGAAAGTTAGTCGGCAGATATATCGTTCTCTATAATTAAGCATAAAACAAGGAAAACAGAGCCCCATAATACTTGAATCCTAATGGTGTAACAACAACCCTGTCATCCGAAATTTCTATGTATTTATGTGATAGACAAAAGTCCAGTTGGCCTGAATAATAAGTTTTAGCATCGCATCCCAATAATTCACTAAGTGTTTTCAAAGAGAATGATCCATTATACCCTCCAATGGCAATATATTTAGATGCAAGTTCTTTATGTGGGAGTTGGTAAACGTATTCTTCTTCAAAAGATTTCATAAGCAATAAGTCTTTAACTGATTTTCTTAGCTTACCTATATTGTAGGACACACCACTGCGACTCATACTTTGTGCGGAAATGCCAAAGCCTTTATAAGAGCCGGCATTCATCATCCGGTTCCTCAAATAAGAACTTACCCCTATGTCGTTTGATTTCTTCGAAAAAGTATTCTGACCAAAACGCGCCTTATAACCTAAATCAAGCAGGCTATGATACAGAAATGAATATGATTGGAACAACTCTTCCTTTGACATATGGCCGTTTTCTTTAATCATATTAGTGCGTAGCTCATAGAGCGTTACTTGCTCTGGTTGCAAATATGCCAAGATTTGCACATCTCGATGAAGGCTATCGACAGTTTGACAATTTAAGCCATACATCATATCTAAATTAACTATGTCACCCCCATTTTCATTTAGCATAGAAATTGTTTTTTTCATCTCCTCGGTTTCCTGGCCTTTACGATGATTACACGCAAGTACATTTTCGGAAGTGGATTGTACACCAAGTGATACGCGTTTGAAACCGGAAGCCACTAACGCTTTTATCTTTTGTTCAGTCAAGGTGTCAAATGTGGCCTCTATACTTGGTGTGAAATCTTCAGATTTATCCGAAATACTCATTGTGCGGCGACACAAGTCCATTAATCTATCGAAGGCATCATCGCACAAAACGGTTGGAGTCCCGCCCCCTACATCCAAGCCGCATAGTCTTAAAGCCGGATATCGCTCTATAAAGGACGCGACGTCGTGCTCTATCGTTGCCACGTAACTTTCTTGTAAGCCTTTGCTCGGACAGAGCATCCTTGTATATTCACAGAATGAGCACAGGCGCTCACAAAATGGGATATGGATATAAAATGACAATTCCTTATCACCATCAAATGACAAAGGGCCTGTAACACGATATTGTTTCCAATCATCTGGAGATAGAGGATACGAGGTATTCCAACGAGGATCGTTTTTCCTATCTTCAAGGATTTTTCCCAAATCATCCATTTTGTCAATATATTATGTTGTTTTTGTGAAAACCTTGACGAAGATATTCGCCATCAAAAACAAGAGAGGACTCGCAATATCGCGGATTGGAGTAATTACGCATATAAATCTCTAAAACCTTCAAGTTCCGGTTGTAAAGGTAATTGCTGCATTTACAATCACGCCCCCTGTTCTTAGACTTGATAAAAAACATATGTGGGATATCCGCAAAAGAGAGATCTTCTATATCAACGAAGTGCTTACGACAAAAATCATTCACTTTCATCAATGCGACAAAACCTATGCGTGGAATCCCTACGTCTAATGTAAAATCGAGCATATTCCTCACTTCATCACGATTATCTATATATCCTTTTATAAGGTTACAGCTGAAGTTGACTTTCTGTTTGTCTATTCCCTTAAACTCAATGGGTTCTGTTGGAATTGCGCAACCATAGATCTCAGCCAGGCGTTTAGTATCGTAATGATGTAGGGATATGGAGATACTGTCCCAGCGTGGATGCTGCATTAAATTCCGAGCCTGCGCTGTGACTCCATTCGTATTCAAGCATCAAGGATGCGAATGACCAATGGTGACACCACAGAAGGTTCACCGCCTGTAATATTTACTCGATTAATGATTATATCCTTACTTTTCAATTCAAATATTATGCGAATCAGTTTTTCAACGTCAAATGAAGAGTTAGGTGTAGGGCAACCCGCATTACTGCAAAAAGGACAATGTGCATTACATCCTTTTGTTACCTTTATAAATAAGTTTACAGATGGGGCTATTTGATGTCCTGGTAAACCCGCCAAGTTGCAACTTGTCCTTTTTAATAGTATGCTTTTATCAAATATCTTCATAATCGAGAGAATTTTATCAGTCGCTCTCTTTGGTCATTTTCTATGACAAATCTTTCCTTGTACGCCTTTGATATGAAATTCTTCTTGTGCTCATCGTCTTCAAACAGTATTTTCCCTCTACAATCAGAATCGCTATTATAGATATAGACAGGTAATGAGATTTCGTTTTTTTTGGCACAAACACTAGTTCAAAATCATCATTACCCCGCCCCACGTAGATTCCTAAGATTTCGTATTCGAAATCTTCCAACAGCAGATTATATGCACATTTAAATTCCCAGTCTTCAGGATAATAACTAGGAGATATCCCATCACCACAAGATTTTATGAACATCCGTTTGTTTCCAATGCGTCTTTCGTAATACATTGGAGCGGATCCGACTTCCTTGGGCAAATAAACCTCTTTATGGCAAGGATCTTGGGCAAAATATTGTTGTATTGTTTCTTCCAGCCCGATAGCTCTTACGGAAGCCTCATAATTTTTGAACATATACTCATCAAGCAATTGTGGATCTATGGAATTGTTGGGAGCGATTTTGCCCCAAGCTTCTACTATGGCACGCCTAAAGAAATATTCTGGGCATCCAACGCGATGACGCTTCATAGTATAATATTCAGGCGTTATTGCATTAGATAAGTCCTTGTAAATCTGTTCTGGAGAGGTGTATCTTCTAAACTCATTGAAATAACAGATTAGCTTCCATATTTTAGCGTAATAGTATCGATACATCGCATTCTTCCATTTTTCCTCAAATGGAGATGCCTCAAAGTTTTTCATAAATGTATCTCTATTTAAGATTCCATTAACGAATGCGGTAGGTAAATACAATGCGTCTGCAATAAAAAGGAATGCTTTGCCGGAAATGGCAAAATGACACGGTTGTTGCGATCTTATAAAATGCTCTACGGCGTCAACAGCACCCAGGCTGTCTTTAAAATGGTATTTCTCATCTAAACCAATAAGAATGTCTGCCATCGTACGAACCTGCCCATAAAGTTCTATCATTTCAGATTTACTGTTTGATTCTTCCGGTGTTATGTTTTGCAAGCAGGCACTTTGGCTTATTTCTCTAACCTCTTTATTATGCAATAAAGAGGAATTAATATGAACGTCAACTTCAGGTGATGATGCTTTATTTATACTTAATTCGGGAGACTTATTAAGAGTCCCATTCTTTTCTGAAGTTTCAGGTGACCCATTGAACAGTAGTTTTTTAAATATTCCCAATAGTTTCATATTGCGTCTTTTAAGAATTATCTATATTAGTTGTCGTACTTTATTTTCTATCGGCTCAAAGTTACTGTTTTTCTGCCGATAATCGGCTCAATAGAGAACGATTTTGTGCATAAGTCGTGAAAAGCCGAAGGAATCTGTTTGTGGCTTATGTGGCCTGTTTCCGGCCGCCGGATGTTTCTAAGCCCCAGAGGCTTCTGTTCTTGAGATGGGGCTATCTTTTTGTCTTGAAGGAAAGAATATGAATGGTCACTCCGACTGCGATGAAAATGAATATGATTCTGAGTGCCAAGTGTTTGGCTACGAAAATGGCGCAGCAGGCAAGGCTGGCCCAAAGCGTGGAGATGGAAATGATCTTCACTTTCAGAGGGATAGCCTTGTCAATCATAAAATCCTTGATGTATGGCCCGAGGCGAGGATGATTCATCAGCCAGTCATATAGCCTTTTTGAACTTTTCAGAAACAGCCACGAAGCCAACAATAGAAACGGTGTCGTGGGAAGGACCGGCACAAAAATCCCGACAATCCCAAGCCCTAAGGAGATCAATCCGAGCGGCGCAAGCAATTTTTTCATTGTGCGAATATTTGAAAGAAGCCTTCCGGCGGAAAGGCAAACAAAAAAAGGACGACTAAGCTTTCTAGCCGCCCTCTTGTGGTCCCAGTAGGGCATGATCCTACGACCCCCTGATTATGAGTCAGATGCTC
>OIYR01001264.1_pt1 | contig 12985 bp, 11 predicted proteins | sample 1588221 | NCBI WGS metagenome assembly OIYR01 (sample SAMN03283292) | human gut metagenome | biome: human-associated habitat; material: feces | host: Homo sapiens | place: Peru | collected 2012 | reverse complement strand
AGAGTTAATACCACGAATCTGCACAGAGATACCACCACCAGGAGCACCAGAGTTCTGGGTTACCTGAACACCGGCAATACGTCCCTGCATGGCTTGTTCCATACTGGTATTAACACCTTGTTTAATAGCCTTTTCATCAATGCTGGATACAGAACCTGTCAAATCTGAACGTTTCATGGTACCATAACCTACAACAACTACCTCGTTGAGAGAGTGAGTGTCTTCGGTCATCACAATACTGATTTTACCATTAGCAGGTACTTTAGCGGTTTTATTGGAATAACCAACATAAGAAATTTCAAGAGTCTGTCCTGGCTTGGCATTGATAGAGAATTTACCATCCAAGTCAGTTACAGTACCCACACCATTAACACCCTTGATTTTAACGGTCGCACCAATTACGGTTTCACCATTAGCATCGGTAACAGTACCTGTCACCTTACTTTGGGCGGAAGCAGTCAATGGCAACAACATCATCAAGGAGAGCGCAAGAGGTCTGCCTATGACAGACTTGCACTTAGAATTTAATCTGTTGTGACTCATAATAATTGTTATCTGTTAAGTTTATATTTATTTTAAAATTATTTCTTTCTCAATTATAATTAAAATATATAAAATAAAAACATTATTAAGAGATTAAAAAGTTATTCTGCTATACCTAAAGAAATATATTTTATTCCTCTATCCGTCATTCTCTTTTTGTCATATTGATTTCTTCCGTCAAATATAATCGGTTCTTTAAGTTTGCTTTTTATTTTATCAAAACTTGGTCTTTTAAACTCGTTCCATTCCGTTATCAAAATCAAGGCGTCAGCATTTTCTAAAGCCTCGTAAGAATTTGAAGAATAAACTATTTTATCTCCAAAAATAATTTTCGCTGTTTCCATAGCTTTAGGGTCATAAGCTTTTATTTTAGCGCCTTTATCCAAAAGCATATTTATAATTGTTATTGCGGGCGATTCTCTCATATCGTTTGTTCTTGGTTTGAAAGCGAGTCCCCAAACTGCAAAAGTTTTATTTTTTATATCGTTATTATAATGTTTCAATATTTTATTCACAAAATTTTTTCTTTGATTTACATTAACTTTATGAGTCGCTTTTAATAAATCCGAATCGATTCCAAAATCCGAAGCGGTTTTAATCAAAGCCTGAACATCTTTAGGAAAACAACTTCCTCCATAACCCAATCCATGAAATAAAAATTGATTTCCGATTCTTTTATCGCTTGACATTCCTATTCTAACCAAATCCGCATTTGCTCCAACTTTTTCGCTTATATTTGCCATTTCATTTGCAAAAGATATTTTTGTGGCAAGAAAAGCATTCGCCGCATATTTAGTCATTTCGGCAGATTTTATATCCATAATAATTATAGGATTTCCCGTTCTTGTAAAAGGATTATAAATTTCTCTCATTATATCTATAGCCTTTTCCGATTCAGAACCTATAACGACTCTATCGGGTTTAAGAAAATCATCAACGGCGGCTCCTTGTTTTAAGAATTCGGGATTTGAAACGACATCGAATTCTCCTTTATAATTCTTTTTAATTTCTTCTTCGACTAATTTATGAGTGCCAACGGGAACTGTGGATTTGTCGACTATAATTTTATATTCATTGCATTCGCTCATAGCTTTTCCAATATCGTTTGCAACCGATAAAACAAAACTTAAATCGCAACTTCCATCGTCTCCCGAAGGCGTTCCAACCGCGATAAAACAAGCGATAGATTTTTTAACCGCATAATTTAAATCGTTTGTAAATTCTAATCTTCCTTCGGAAACATTTGCAAGTATTAACTCTTCAAGTCCTGGTTCGTATAAAGGCGTAATTCCGTTTTTTAATTTTTTTAATTTTTCTTCGTCATTATCAACGCATATAACATAATTCCCCATTTCCGATAAACAAGCGCCCGTAATTAATCCTACATAGCCCGTTCCTATTATACATAATTGCATATTTAACTCCTTTATTTTTAATATAGACATTTAATATTTTCTGCATTATACTATAAAATATTATAATTGCAAGCAAATGTATTTTATATAAATGTAGATTTTTTTATTATTTTTTCCGAAAATAAATAAATAGGATTATATAAAAGGGATTAAAATGGATGATTATATAAAGAGTCTTCTTAAAGATTTTTTTGAAGAAGCGTTTGACATGCTCGACAGACTCGAACAGAATATTCTTATTTTGGATAAAGACAGAAATAACACGGATGCGATACAAGAAATTTTTAGAGCCGTTCATACTTTGAAAGGAAGCGCTGGAGCGGTTGAACTTTTTGACACTCAAAAATACGCCCACAGATTCGAGGATTTGCTCGATTTAATAAGAAATAACCAAATAAAAGTTGATGATAAAACTATCGATATTTTATTAAAAGGCATAGACATATTAAAAGAACTTATAAACGGCGCAAGCGAAGAAAAAGAATATTCGGGAAATATTGAAGAAGAAATAAAAAATTTGGAGAATTTTAAAAATTTAAAATTAAGCGGCGCGATTTCAGAAAGTATAAATACTAAAAGCGATAAAAATTCTATTTCAGTTTCTGTAGGCGGCAAATACGATAATTTAAATTTTGATAACGATATTTTAGATTCTATAAGAGAAGGAATAGAAAACGGACTTAAAACAAAATTAGTTTTTGTAAAATTTAACGCCGAAAGTCCAATGAAAACTGTAGGCGGAGTGCAAGTTTATGTGGAACTTAAAGATAGCGGAGATATTATAGCGAGCGTTCCTTCTTTACAAAATTTGGAAGGAGACGAATTTTATCAAAATGTAATTTATGTTATAGAAACCGCGGAAGAAGACGAAAGCATAATAAAAAATATAACTTTGCCCGAAATAACCGAAGAGATAAAAATCGAAGAATTTATATTAGAAGAATATGAGAAATTTTTGATAGATAAAAAGGATAAAGCTTTAGAAAAAGCCCAAGCTCAAGCAAAAATCGAAAAAGATACAAAACATGAAAGACAGAGTTCTTTTTTAAGAGTTGAAAGCGACAGAATTGACGATATGATGAATCAAGTCGGAGAGCTTGTAACAAATAAAAGTTCTTACGAGCAATATGATGACGATTTAACTTCTTATACAAAAATTATAGAATACGGAATAAACGATATAAGAAAATATTATAAAGACAGCGTAATTCAAATATTGAGAAAACTTGAATATTATGTGAATAAAAAAGAAATTAAAGATTTAAGAAATTCTTATTTAGACGGCTTCAATAATAAACTTATCGATATGGTAAAAATGGAAGAAGATTTAAAAGAAACTTTGGATAAATTCAGAAATTCTTATCAGCTTCTTACAAGAGTTACAAACGATTTGCAAGAAACCGTAATGAAAATAAGAATGCTTCCAATCGCTCAAACCTTTAATAGATTTCCGCGTTTAATAAGAGATTTATCTCGAGATTTGGGAAAAGAAGTTAAACTTGAAATGTCGGGAGAAGAAACGGAACTTGATAAATCTGTTATTGAAGTTTTGGTTGACCCTTTGATTCATATTGTTAGAAACGCTATGGACCATGGAATTGAAATGCCTGAAGAGAGAGAAAAAGCGGGAAAGCCGAGAGTTGGAACTATATCTTTAAGCGCATCTCATAACGGAAACTTAATCGTAATAAAAATATCGGATGATGGAAAAGGAATGTCGCCTCAAAAAATATTTGAAAATGCAATTAAAAAAGGACTTGTATCCGCCGATGCAAAATTAACCGAAAAACAAATGCTTGAATATATATTTGCTCCAGGATTTTCAACGGCTACAAAAGTGACTAATCTTTCGGGAAGAGGAGTCGGAATGGATGTGGTTAAAAAAAGTTTGGATAAAATAAACGGAACTGTCGGAATAGAAACGGAATTAGGAAAAGGCTCTACTTTCTTTTTGAGAATTCCTTTAACGGTTGCGATTATTCAGGCTTTAATAGTCGATGCCGAAAAAGAATATTATGCAATTCCTATAAATAGCATTTCGGAAACTTTAAAAATCGGTGTAGAAGATATTCAGAATTTGGAAGGAACGGAGGTTATAAAAATAAGAGAAGATGTTATAAATGTTTTAAGCGTTAAAGAATTATTTAAACTTCCTACAAGATACGAAAGTCATATAAAATCATATTATGCTGTAATTTTAGCGTCCGAAGATAAAAAAGTCGCTTTGCTTGTAAATAATTTAATTGGCGAGCAGGATATAGTTATTAAAACTCTTAAAGATAAAGTAACGAGAGTGGAAGGAATATCGGGAGCTACAATTTTAGGAGACGGAACTGTTAGCTTTATATTAGATATTCAAACTATTGTAGGACTTGGAACTAAAAGAATAATAGAAAGAGGAAAAATCGGCAAAAAATCGACTTCAAAAAACGAATTAAGAAATTTTATAGACAAATTAAAAAATAATCAAATTCCTGAAGCTAATATTTAATATTGAAGTTTTTTATATTTCTAATATACTTTAAAAATGAATAGAGCAAATCAATTTTTCGATAAATTTTTAAAGAGTTTCGATAAGGTTTCGGATAATGAAAAAAAAAGAATATTTGAAAGGTTATCCGATTTATGTTATTCTCAAAATACTATTATAGAAAATTTGGAAGAAGGAATTATTTCAATCGACATAAACGGAATAATTCAAGGAATAAATAAAAAAGCATGTTTTTTATTTTCAATTCCAAGAAACTCTGAAAACGAACCGCTTTCAAAATATTTATCGGAAACGGAAACGGGAAAAATAATTTTGGAACTTATTAAAGAAAACGATTCAAACACAAAATTATTAAAAGACGAAGACAATAAAAGAATACTTCAAATAAATATTTTTCCTTTAGGAGAGAGCGGAAGAATAATAGGAACTTTAATAAAGGCTTTCGATATAACTCAAACTTACGAAAATTCTCAAAAACTTAAAAGAGCCGAACAATTGGCTTCTCTTACCACTTTGGCTGCGGGAGTTGCTCATGAAATAAAAAATCCTTTAGGTTCTATTTCGATATATATTCAACTTATAGAAAAAATCATTAAAAAAAATATCGACAATTCCTCTCAATGTTTTTTAGAGTTAAAAGATTATTGCGCTATTATTAAAGAAGAGATTGGAAGACTTGAAGATACTATTAATTCTTTTTTGTTTTCGGTTAGAAAGTTGGAGCTTAATTTGGAAGAGATAAATATTAACTCTTTGATTTTATCGACAGTAGATTTTTTGAAATACGAAATTGAAAATAATAATATAAATATTGAAATTAAATTTGATAAAGACAATTTAATATTGCGAATTGACGAAAGATATATAAAACAATCTTTAATAAATATTATACAAAATGCGATTGATTCAATTTTAGAAAAAGCGGAAATTAAAAATAAAAAAGATTATAAAAAAGAAATTCAAATAAAATTAAAAACTATCGATAATTATGCGCTTATAATCGTAAAAGATAACGGAATAGGAATAAAAGAAGATATGCTTCCAAAAATTTTTGAGCCTTATTTTACGACAAAAAGACATGGCACGGGACTCGGGCTTACAAATGTCGCTCGAATAATCGAAGCTCATAACGGAAATATTAATATAGAAAGCGAATATAATAAAGGAGCTGAAGTTATAATAAAATTGCCTTTATTACAAGAAAATCAAAAATTTTTAAAAACGGATTTATTAAATGGCTAAAATACTAATAATTGACGATGAAAAAAATATAAGAGACGGAATAAAAAAATCTTTGGAATACGAAGGTTATGAAGTTGTAACTGCAGAAAACGGAGATAAGGGAATCGATATAGTTTATAAAGGCGGAATCGATTTAGTTATTACCGACTTAAAAATGCCCGAAAAAACGGGAGAAGAATTTTTAAAAGATGTTTTGGATTTTGACAAACATATTCCCGTAATAATTTTAACGGGACATGGAAATATTGAAACCGCTGTCGATATGATGAGATTAGGCGCTTACGATTTTATGACAAAACCTTTTAATTTGGATAAAATGCTTTTAATAATAGCGCGAGCTTTGGAAAGCAAAAATATAAAGAAAACCAACGAAAGCCTTGAGAGAAGAGTCGATTATCATGAAAGTTTTTACGGAATGATTGGGCATAGTTCAAAAATGTTAAAAGTTTACGAAGCGATAAAACAGGTTGCAAGAACAAAGGCTACGGTTTTAATAGAAGGCGAAAGCGGAACGGGTAAAGAACTTGTAGCAAACGCTATTCATCAAATTTCAGATAGAGCGAAGCAACCTTATATAACGGTAAACTGCGCCGCTTTATCGGAAGGCGTTTTGGAAAGCGAATTATTCGGACATGAAAAAGGCGCTTTTACGGGAGCGATTGATAAAAAAATCGGAAGATTTGAAGCGGCTAATAAAGGCACAATTTTTTTGGACGAAATAGGAGAGATTAATCAAACCGTTCAAGTTAAACTTTTAAGAGTTTTAGAAGAGAGAGTAATCGAGCATGTCGGTTCAAATATTCCAATAAATGTAGATATAAGAGTTATAGCCGCAACAAATAAAAAATTATCGGAAGAGATTAAAGAAGGAAAATTTAGAGAAGATTTATATTATAGATTAAATGTTATAAAAATAGAAATGCCGCCTTTGAGAGAGAGAAGAGAAGATATTCCTCTTCTTATAGATAATTTTATTAAAGAATTTTCAGCCGTTCATTCTATAGAAATTAAATCCGTTGATAAAAAAGTATATAAAATATTATCGTCTCTTCAATGGGAAGGAAATGTTAGAGAATTAAGAAATATGATAGAGACAATGGTTGTAATGTCGAGAGATGGAAAAATAGAAGAAAGCAATATTCCCGATTGGGCGTTAAAATCGAATGAAGAGATTTTTTCTATAGATAAAGATTTAACTTTAGAAGAGCTTGAAAAAAAATATATTAATTATTTATTAAGTCGAAATAATTTTAATAAAGCTCAAGTTTCAAAAATTTTAGGAATTGAAAGAGCTACGCTTTACAGAAAATTAAAAGAAGATAACGAATAATTATTTTATAAATAATTCTATAGTAATAGAATTTATTTATTTTTTTGACATACGATTATATATTCTTTATTAATTGTATTTGAAAGAATGCCAATTTTATTTGTAGGCGAATTTCTTATAGGCATAGCTTTATTTGAAATTTTTCTTTCTATTGTCGTTATATGCTTAAAATTATTTTCTTCAAATAATTGAGCGATAAATTTATCCGTTGGAAGTTCGATATTTTTTACTCTGCGATTTCCTACAACGAAAAAAGATAACCCTTTTATATTTATAGAATTTATTAAAGATTTTATACTCTTTTCCAAATCAAAATAAAAACTTGAAACTTCAAAAGCTCTTTTTTTATCTATTTTTTCAATTTCAAATATATATTTTTTAATTATTCCTTTTGTATAAAGATTTTTAACTTTTTTGCCTCCCATAAGAATAGAATCCAATTTTCTTGCATTTTCAAATCCAAGCCATTCGTTAATGAAAGTTGAAAACTGTCCATAAGCTACGGTGGTTTTAGAATCTCCATAAGGCGGACTTGTTAGAATATTATCAAACATTATATTTGAAGGAATAAAACTCGAATTATATAAATGAAAACTAATATTTTTTAATTTTGGCTTATAAATATTTAAATAATTTTCTACGATAGAATCTAATTTTTGAGCAAATATAGAAAAAGCGTCTGGTTTATAATTTTGATAATTTTGCATTCTAAAAAGTTTAAACTCGTTATTTCTTGTATAGCTCGCCTCTCTTAAAGTTTCGCTAAATGCAAGCGAAAAAATATTTTTAATATTTGGTTTATTTTTTATACTTTCAATAACGCTATATATAAAAATTAAATCTTCTTGAGTTTTCTTTTCTATCCAAAAATCTATATTTTTAATATTATTTAGAATTTTTGATTTTAAAATCTCATAATTTGAATTATAATTTTTTTTAATAATTTTATTTTTTATTTTGTCTCTTTCTTTATTTAAAATATCGGTTTCTATATAATTTAATTTTGCTTTTGAAATAAGAATCGCTAAAGGATTTAAATCGAATCCTACAAATTCTTTAATTCCATATTCCAATCCGCTACTAAAACTACTTCCGCTTCCGCAATAAGGGTCTAATAAATTTGTCTTTTTCGCTTTAAACTCTTTTAATAATTCTAATCCGATTTGCGGCAGCATTGTCGCGGGATATTTATGCAAATTAGGATATAAAGAATTATAACATTCTCCCTTAAAATCATATTTTGAATTATAATTTATATTGTCAATATTATCGTTAGAATAATAATTTAAAACGGAATTATTTGACTTTGCCGTATTCATGAAAGTTCCTTATTAACATATTCGATAATGTAGCTTAACGGTTTAATAAAGTCTTTTGTTTCAATATTCTTACCAATAAAAGCGCAATCGAAAAATTTAAACACTCCTCTATTTTGCGGATTATTAATTTCATTATAAAAATTAACCGTAGCAAAACAAACCAACGGTAAAACGGGAGGATTATAAGAAATATCGTATTTATCTTTTAATTTAGATTCTTCTTTTGCAATTTCCATTAATAATTTCCATTTATAAGTTTGTCCAGCTCTTTCTCTTAAAGAAGTTTTAAGCGATAAAATAAGACATTTATTTAAATCATTATTTGAGTTTAAACTATATATAACCAAATCAACATCTGGTTTTTGAGTTTCTTCTCCGACTTTAATTAAAAATAATTTTTGCTATTCTTTTATTCTTCTAATATTTGAAGTAATAAAAATATTCTCTTTTATATAATTATTTTCTTTGTTTTTTAAGAATACCCAAATAATGAGATTGCTAAAAGCTCCTCCCTCTATACTTTTTATAGCTTGCTCTGAATTTTTAATTTTTCCTTCTTTAACTCTTTTTTGAGTAAGTTCTTTTACCGTATATTTATTGTTTTCTAAATAATTATAAAGCCTGTCAAAAACTTCATGCCATTTTAAATTATTTTTTGATATATCTAAATTAATAGCGTCTATTATAGGTTTCATATAATATTTTGATTCTATATTTTGAATATCGTTTAGTTCGATAATATTTAACATTATTACTCTTTAATTATTTAAATTATTATTTTATTACCGTCATAATTAAATCGCCAACATTAACCTCTCTCGGTTCGGTTTTAATGCATTCTTTTAATTCGGTAAAATTTGAAATAATTATAGGCGATGTTATATCGTATTCTTTTTCAATTTCTTCTTTATCGAATTCTATTAAAAGAGTTCCAGCCTTTATTTTATAACCTTCTTTAACATTCGACTTAAAATGTTTTCCTTCAAGTTTAACCGTATCCATTCCAATATGAATTAAAATTTCTACGCCTTTAGTTTCCAAACCTATTGCATGATTTGTATCAATCATAGTTACAACTTCGCCGTCTATAGGAGAGAAGACTTTTCCGTCTGCGGGAATTATTGCCATTCCATCTCCTAAAGCTTTGCTTGAAAACGCTTCGTCTTTAACATCCGTTATGTCGATTAATTTGCCTTTTATAGGGCTTTTTATTTCAATTTTTTTAGTGAAAAATCCCATGAATTACTCCAATAATTTTATTTTGGTAATTTTAACATATATAATATTAAAGTAAATATGCTTTATTAAAACTTTATTTATATGCTTGACAAAAATATTTTTTTAGAGTATAATTAACAAACTTAAAAATTAAATTAAGTCAATTGCTGGGGTGTCGTCAAGCGGTAAGACAATTGGTTTTGGTCCAATTATTCGGGGGTTCGAATCCTCCCACCCCAATATTTCCGCTTAAATTTAGGATTGTAGAAATGAGCATGGAAAATGAAATACTTGTTTTAAGTGGCACGGCGAATCCTAAACTTGCCGAAGATGTCGTTAAAAATATGAATCTCAAATTGGGAGATATGGAGATTCGTAGATTTGCAGACGGAGAAGTTTTTGTTCAAGTTGGAGAGTCCGTTAGAAATAAGGATGTATATGTAATACAACCTACGGGCAGACCTTCAAGCAATGAAAATTGGATGGAACTTTATTGCATTATAGACGCTTTGAAAAGAGCGAGCGCTAAAAGAATAACCGCGGTAATTCCTTATTATGGTTATTCGAGGCAGGATAGAAAAAACGAGCCAAGAGTTCCTATAACCGCTAAATTAGTTGCTAATCTATTAACCGAATCTGGAGTAGGCAGAGTTTTATCGTTAGATTTGCATGCGGCTCAAATACAAGGTTTTTTTGATATACCAGTCGACCATATGCAATCTAAAAATATATTTTTGGAGAAAATAAGAAAAGATTTGGATATATCGAATTCTATAATAGTTTCTCCCGATATTGGAGGAATAGGAAGAGCAAGATTGATAGCTAAAGCCTTGAAGCTTGATATAGCGATTATAGATAAGAGAAGAGACAGAGCTAATGAATGCGAAGTAATGAATATTATAGGAGATGTTAAAGGAAAAGACGCTATTATTATTGACGATATAATAGATACGGGAGGAACTCTTATAAAAAGTACTAACGCTTTAAAACAATCGGGCATGAGAAAAATATTCGTATTTATAACGCATGCAGTTTGTTCGGGCGATGTTTACGAGAGAATTAACGCAAGCGAGATAGAAAAACTTTATATAACGGATAGTTTAAAAGTTATAAATGAAAGATTAGGAAATAAAATAGAAGTTATTTCTGTAGCTCCTGCAATTGCTGACGCCATTAGACATATACATACGGAAATGTCTATAAGCGTTTTATTTGATAAATAAAAAATTATTTTTAAAATTATAAGGAAGTAAAAAATGAGCGAGAATTATACTATTAAAGCTTTACAAAGAGACACTAAAACAAAAAGTGTCGGAAAAAAATTAAGAAACGAAGGTTACGCTTTGGCTTCTCTTTACGGAAGAGGAAAAGAATATTCTATAGCCGTAGAATTAAAAGAATTTTATAAAGTGTTTTCTTTAGCGGGACAGCATTCGATTATAACTTTGGATATAGAAAACGATAAAGCGCGAGAAGTTTTGGTAAAAGATTATCAAATAGACGGAATTAAAAGAATTATTACTCATATAGATTTTTATGAGATAGACAGAAATAAAAAAATTAAAACTTTTGTTCCTATTCATATTGAAGGAATTCCAGAAGGCGTTCGTTTGGGCGGAGGAACTTTAGAACAGGTTGAATACGAACTCCCAATAAAAGCGTTTCCCGATTCTATTCCGAGAGAATTAATAGTCGATGTTAGCGATTTAAAAGTTGGAAGCAGTTTGCATATTAGCGATATTAAATTTCCAGAAGGCGTTGACCCTGTGGGCGATTCTTCAAAAGCAGTAGTTACGGTTGTTACTACTCAAGAAGAAGAAAATGTAAATAAGAAAGAAGAAACTCCAGCGTCATAATTTAGTAATTTATTAGGTATATTTTAATGATGAAATTAGTTATGGGACTTGGAAATCCCGGCGAAGAATATAAAAATAATAGACATAATGTCGGCTATATGATGTTAGATAGAATGGCTAAAAAGCTTAATGTCGATTTAGAAATAAGAAAAAAGAAAACGATATTTGGAAGAGGCAAGCATGGAAAAATTGAATATCTTCTATTAAAACCGCTTACTTTCATGAATCTTTCGGGAGAAGCCGCTTTATATATGGCAAGTTTTATGAAAATAGCCGTTGACGATATTATAGTAATTTACGACGACATGAATATACCCGTAGGAAAATTTAAAGTTATTCCCGCAATAGAAGAAAACGATATTTATAATAGCAAAGAAGCAAGAGAAGGACCGCTTAAACATAACGGCATTAAAAGTATAGAAGATTCTTTAAAGAGCGATAATTTTACAAGAATAGGCGTAGGAATAGGAAAGCCCGATAAAAACGAAGAGCCTGCCGATTTTTTATTAGCTCCTTTTACAAAAGAAGAGAGAAAAAATATAAAAAGCATATCGGAAGAAATAGTTGACGCCGCTTGTATAGCTTTATTTGAATCTCCGAAAGCGGCTAAAAATAAATATCATGACTAAACTCGTTATAGGACTCGGAAATCCCGGCGAAAAATATAAAAATAATAGACATAATATAGGATTTATTATTCTTGATAAAATAGCGGAAAGTTTGTCGGTTGATTTTGATAATAATAAAAAAAAATCTTTATACGCAATAGGAAAAAAAGGCGATATTCAATATATACTTCTTAAGCCTCAAACATTCATGAATCTTTCGGGAGAATCGGCTATTTATATTTCTAAATTTTTTAATGTTTCTGTTGAAGATATTTTTGTTATATATGACGATATGGATTTACCTTTTGGAACTTTTAAGATAAAAAAAGGCGGAAGTTCGGGCGGACATAACGGAATTAAAAGTTTGATAGCTCAATTACAAAGCGAAGATTTTTTTAGAATAAGAATAGGAATCGGCAGACCTAGTTTTGGCAAGAAAGTCAACGATTATGTTTTATCTTCTTTTAGCAAAAGTGAGCGAGAGATTATAGATAATGATATTTCAAATAAAGTTATCGAAGCTGTGAAAGTAGCTTTATTTGAATCGCCGATAATCGCTCAAAATAGATTTAATAAGAGAGTAAATAATGAATAGGTTAGGTTAGTTGTTCTTAAAATTTATTGTTATTTTTTCTATTTTTTATTTAATAAAAAAATCGTCATTGCGAGCCGACTTGTCGGCGTGGCAATCCAGATTTAAGAAAATTATATTGTAAAATTTGATTTATTTAATTATAAAGTGGATTGCTTCGTTCGTTTCACTCACTCGCAATGACAGGTAATAGTTGATTGCTTCAGCAGACGCTTCGCAATGACGCTTTTTATTAAAAAAATTATGAAATAGTAAAAAGACTATATGAAAAATAAATAAATTAATATTGTATAAAGTAATATTTTATATAAATATGAAATAAAATTTAATAAAAAACTAAAAAAATACTTGACTTTTTTTTTTATATCTTA
>OIYR01001260.1_pt1 | contig 13029 bp, 8 predicted proteins | sample 1588221 | NCBI WGS metagenome assembly OIYR01 (sample SAMN03283292) | human gut metagenome | biome: human-associated habitat; material: feces | host: Homo sapiens | place: Peru | collected 2012 | reverse complement strand
CAACAAGTTATAAAGCTGGACAAATTTCTGGTAGAGTTGATAGAGATTCTGCACCAGATAACGTTAATATGAGTTTAACGAATGCAGATGATAAGTCAAAGATAAATTCTAAATACTTTGAAGATGATACAGAAGCAGCACCAGTAGTTAAAGTCAAATTGAAAATTGATAATGAGGTAAGATCATTAAATGGTGTTGTTTGGGAAGATTCAAGAAAGAACAATGAAGAGGCTGATGGAAAATATGATGAGAATACTGAAAAAGGAATCAAAGATATTGATGTAACTATGGTTGAAAAGGTTAATGTTACATTAGATGATTTAGACAGAATAAAAGGATACATAAATAATAATCAGACATCGTTAACAGATGAGCAGAAAACTCAGTTTAATGCATTAGAAAAACTTGATTATGAATTTGAATATGTATGGCCAGATAATACATTTGAAGGATATAGTTCAAAGACTGTATCTGGAAATGATGGTAAGTATGAATTCAAGAACTTCGTAGCTGGTAACTATGTTGTAAGATTTGAATATGGAAATAAATCAGAGACATTAAAATATAATGGTCAAGATTATAGAAATACAGCATATCAAACAGGTATGACAAATGCTAAAGCTCAAACTCAAACTCAACCAGATGGTGTAAAGAAAATTTATAATGGTACAACAGATGGTTTAGATGTTGAAGCTGGAAAAGTATCAACATTGAATAACCAATGGCATGATTTATCAAATAATGAACAAGCTAATGAAATGAATAATGCAAGAGTATCAGATGCAAGAGATTATGAGCCAAGAAGATTGATGGTTGATGCTTATTCAAGAACAATTACAAATAAAAATGCTGAAGTGTTAGCTGCATATACAGATGATGCTGATACTAACTTAACAAATGAATATAAAGCTAAGTTGGCAGAGAATAATGCTAAATTGATGGGGAATACATCAATGGTAGCAAATACAGCTAAGTTTGTTGTAGATATTGAAAAACAAAGTGAAATTAAATATGAAGAAAATTCTGATAATACAGAAGGTGCAAATGCTTCTGGAAATGAAGTAAAACATGAATATGTAATTGGCAATATGGACTTTGGTCTAGTAAGAAGAGCTGAAACAAGAATTTATACACAAAAAGAAATTTCTAAGATAGAATTATTAAAGAATGACGGTAAAGAAGTAGTTCTTTCAGTATCTTGTGATGATGAAGGAAACATTATAAAAGCTGGTGGTACTACAGATGAAAACAAAACTGTTCGTGTAGACAAAATTACTGAAATAAATAAGGAAACATTAGCTGCAGGAACACAAGGTTTTAAATATGTAGCTGTTGAAGCAAGTTACTTAAAAGGATTACAAGTAAAATTAACTTACAAGATTACAGTAACAAATAAATCAGAAAATGATTATACAACACAATATATTGCAAATATTAAGGATGCTAGAGAATTATATAAAACAGCGAAAAAATATCAATCTGGTGAAATAGGGGTATTAAATGAAGAAAATAATTATTCTCCATTCAATACAGGAAAAGGAATCATATATGGTCAATATGTAGGTTTACATTACTATACAAATGGTACAGAAGCTACAGAAGGTAAAGATTTAACTGAAAAATATAAATTTGCATATAACGGACAAAATAAAGATGTTATTGTAAAAACAACAGTTGACCAGATAGTGGATTATATTGATAATGACATAAGCATAAGCAAAGGAGATACAGAAAGTATAGCTAACCAAACTTGGGTTGAATCATCAGCTAAAGATAGAGAAGAGAAATTATCTTCAATGTCATATGTTGAAAATACAGATAAAACAGATACTAATAATGTAAAAGATGATAACTTGGTAGATAATAAAGGCAGAAAATATGTTGGTACAGGAAAAAATAATATTGTATTAACAGAAAATGAAAATATGACAGCTGAACCCGTAACTATTACATATAAAAAATCTAAATTAATTGATAATGAAGAACCTGCTACTGAATTATTACCAAGTGGTGAAATCGCACCTCAATTAGAAGATAAAACAGTAGTTATGTATACAACAATAAATGATAGCGTTGTATCAAGTACAGTAAGTAAATACAATACAGAATTTACTAAAGAATTAGCTCCTACTGATAAGACAAGTATCTCAATAGTTACAACAGCACAAGCTAGTGAAGAAGCAATTAAGAATATGAACTATGATAACTTAATGGAAATTGTAATGTACAGTAACCCAGTAGGTAGAAGAGATACAGCTGCAATACCAGGTAATGCTAATATGATAGCTAAACAAGAAACTGCATATAAAGCTGGATATGACAGGATTTATGAAGATAGGTTATCTGATGAGAAGAAGAATACACTTCCAACAGAAGCTAAAGAAGTAGTGGAAGGCGAAAATGAAGCTGAGAAAACTTATTATTTCTTAGCTAAAGAAGTAGAGATTGCTGATAGTAAGAGTGAAACTGGTAAAAAGACTGTAACAACAGAAAGAGATGCATATGCTGCTAAAGATACAGTAACATTCTCAGAACCAACAGGTTTGAGTTTGGAAAGACAAAAAGCTAATATGGCAATAAGAATTATATTATTAAGCTTAATAATTGCAGCAATAGGAATAATGATAGCAACAGTTGTAGTAGTATTTAGAAAAACTAAGTATGATGACACAGATTTATTAAGTGGTGATAGAAAGTAAATAATTCAATAGATATGCGGGGAATAAAATTCTCGCATATTTTTTTATATTATAGGAAAGTTCTCTGAACTTCCTATAATATAAATATTTTGCACAGAAAATTGCATAGCAAATTTCGCACATGAACAATTAAATGTGGGCTGAACTCTATAATTTAAAATATGGAAAAATTTAATCAGCCAACTATTGTTCTATAAAATATCGGTGCAGAGAAATTTGTTAAAACTTGCAGTTTCTGGGATGTCGTAGTATAATCTTAAAAAACTTTGGAGGTGCAGGCATATGAAAGTTGAGTTCATCTTTTTATTATTATTGCTTGTATGGTGGATTGTTTTTAATCGTTACACGAAATGGAGGCTTGAGTTAGGAATTGATTTTTGTGCACGGTCAGAAGAGCTTATAAGAATTTATAATGATTATAAGAACTTAGAATCGCAAAATGGAACTTTTGAACTTGGTCAAAGGTATTTTGTTGCGGAATATAATTCAGAGGAAATTAAAGAGTTTTTCATGCAAATGGAGTATGCATTGGCAGTAATGTTTGATCAGTATGACGTTATTGAAAAAATGGAGTATGATTTTGCAGAGGAGGATTGGAATTATATTCAGGAGCAACATCAGAAACTTCAAAATATCGAGAATAACCTTCGGTATGAGAAGTGGGTACATGGTTTAGCAAATAATTAACTGGAAAAAAGCGGGGAGATGTCCCTGCTTTTTTCTTGTAATCTTTTATAAATAATGATAAGATAAATGCTAGAATGAAAGGTGAGTTTAATGAGAGATTTAACAAATGATATTGTTGTTCAAACAACTAAAGATGGAATGAATTATTTACAGTTTAAAGTTTTATTAAATTTAGGGGTAAAGCATGCATATGCTATGAAAAGCGATAAGCTTAAGCTTAAATATTTTGGAAAAACTTTGGATAAAACTGGTGAGAATGAATCATATAAAGTGCTTTGTGAGTGCATTGGTTTAGATTCTAAAAATTTGGTTAGACCTTTACAAAGTCATACTGATGTTGTTAAAGAGATTGATAAGGTTTATGAGTCTTTTTTACTTAGTGATGTTGATGGTTTGATTACTGATAAAAAAGATATTGTATTAGCAACTACAAATGCTGACTGTATTTTGTATTTGTTGTATGACAAGAAAAAGAAAGTTATTGCTAATGTTCATTCAGGTTGGAAGGGTTCATATCAGAGAATTATAGAGAAAACTGTTGATAAATTGATTAAAGATTATGGATCAAATCCTGAGGATATTATTGTTTGTATTTGTCCAAGTATTCGTAAATGTTGTTTTGAAGTTAGTACTGATGTTAGGGATATGTTTTATGATAGATTTTCTTTTTTAGAAAATATAAATGAATTTATCTTGAATGGTTATAATGATGGAAAATATTTTATTGATACTGTTGGAATTAATAATTGTTTGTTAAAAGCTAAGGGAATTGAAGCAAGAAATATTTATGATTCTGGAATTTGTAGTTTGTGTAATAGTGATGTCATTCATTCATATAGGGGTGAGGGAAAAGAGTATTCTTTATCTACGGCTATTATTGCTTTACCAGAAGATGAATAAGTAGGGGATGTTTAAGTATGTATGAGTCTTTTGAAGAACTAGAAAATGGTATACAAAATTGTAGTAAGTGTAAATTATGCAAGAATAGAACGAATATTGTATTAGGTGTTGGAAATAAAAATGCAAAGTTGATGTTTATTGGAGAAGGCCCAGGAGCGGACGAGGATATTCAAGGAATTCCTTTTGTGGGTAAGGCTGGTAAACTTATGGATATGGCTTTTCAAGGTTTAGGAATAGATAGAGAAAAGGTATATATTGCTAATGTTGTTAAATGCAGACCTCCTATGAATAGAAATCCAGAGCAGGATGAGATGAATGCATGTTTAAATTATTTGAGAAATCAAGTAATGCTTGTAAAACCTGATGTGATTGTGTTACTTGGAAGTGTTGCTTTGAAAGCAATTTTGGGTAAGGAATATTCAATTACGGCTTCAAGAGGTAAGTGGGTTGATAAAAAAGGGATTAAATACATGCCTACTTTTCATCCAGCTGCTTTGCTTAGAGATGAGTCTAAAAAAATTAGTTTTTGGAAAGATTTAAAAGAAGTTATTAGGGTAATGGATAAGGAGTATAATGGAATTTAAAATTATTTATGGTAGAAGCGGTTGTGGTAAGACTACTTATATTTTTAATGAAATTAAAGAGAAGATAAAGGGTAAAAATAAGATTTATATTATTGTGCCTGAACAGTTTTCTTTTTCTGCGGAGAATCATTTGCTTGAGACGATTGATGGGAACAGCAGTATTAATGCTGAAGTGCTTACTTTGAGCAGAATGGCGAATAGGGTTATTAATGAAGTACTTGGAAATGTGACTACTCATTTGTCTAAGATTGGTAAGTCTATGATTGTTTATGATGCAATTGATTCTTTGAAGAAGGATATGAATTTTTTACGTAATTCAGATAAAAATTTGGAACTTTCTTTGAGAATGATTACTGAATTTAAAAAGCATAATGTTAATGCTGACATGATTGATGAGGTAATGGAGAAAGTTGATAATAAGTATTTACAGCTTAAGCTTGCTGATGCGAGAAATATTTTGAAAAAGTATCAGGACAGGATTCAAGGGAATTATATTGATGAAGCGGATAGTTTGGATTTGCTAGCTCAAAATATTGAGTTGGTGGATTTTTTTAATGATGCAATTATTTATATCGATGAGTTTGCAGGATTTACGCCAAATGAGTATCAGATTATTGAGAAGTTGTGTACTTTGGCAAAAGAGATTAATGTTACGATTTGCACAGATTCTTTAGAAAAAGTGGATAACGTTGATGAAAGTATTTATTATTTTAATCAAATTTGTGCGGAAAAATTGATTGAGATTGCTAAGCGTAATGGTTGTTTTATTAATAAGGTTGATTTGGGTGATTCAAAGAAGTTTAAGAGTAAAGAATTGGAGGTTTTGGAGAAGAGTATTTATTCTGTGAAACCGCTTGTTTGCAAAGAGAAAACGAAGGATGTTTCTTTGTTTATTGCTCAAAATCCGTTGACTGAGATTGAGAATGTTGCTCAGAAAATCTTGAAACTTGTAAAGCAGGGAAATTATAGATTTAAAGATATTGCTGTTGTTTGTGCGAATATTGATACGTATGCAAGCGATGTTAAATCTGTTTTTGAGAAATATGAGATTCCTGTTTTTATTGATGAGAAAAAAGATATTAATAATAATGTTTTGATGAAGTACATGGTTTCTTTGCTTAACGTGTTTACTACAAATTTTTCTTATGAGGCGATGTTTTCTTATATTAAGTCTGGGATGTTTGATATTCCAGAGGATGATATTTTCTTGCTTGAAAACTATGTTAATAAGTGGGGAATTAGAGGTTCTAAATGGTATAAAGAAGATTTTGAATTTGAAGAAAAGAATGATGTACAAGATAGGATAAATGATGCAAGAAGAGCGATTGTTGTTCCAATTATGGATTTTAAAAAGAGCTTGACTGGAGAAAAGACTGCGAAGGAAATTAGCTTGAATTTATATGAGTTTATCCAGAAAAATGGAGTTCAACAGAAAATCTTGGACAGAGCTGATGAGTTTGAAAAAGCAGGAGATGTTGAACTTGCTGAGGAATATAGAAATGGTATTAAGCTATTTTTTGATGTGCTTGATGAGATGATTTTGATTTTTGATGATGAGAGGATGTCATTTGATAGGTTTAATAAGATTTTACAGATTGGTATTTCAAAGTCTGAGTTTGGTAAGATTCCAACGTCTTTTGATCAGGTTTTGTTTGGAGATATTGATCGTTCTAAGTCAAGAGAGATTAAGGCACTTTTTTTAGTCGGATTGAATGATGGCGTGATACCTAGTATTGTGAAGGATGAAGGTTTTATTAATGACAATGATAGAGAGTTGCTTAAGGAGAATGATGTTGAGCTTGCTAAGAATTCGATTGAGCTTTTGTATGAGAATCAGTTTAATATTTATAAAGTTTTAGCAACTCCTGAGGAGAGGTTGTTTTTGTCTTATTCTGTTGCTGATGAGGAAGGCAAGGCTCTTAGAAATTCTATTTTGATAGCACAAATTAAGAAGATTTTTCCTGAACTTTCTGAGGAAAGTGATGTGGTTTCTAAAAACTATGAGATTACTACTAAGGAAGCTACGTTTGATTGTGTTATTGATAAGTACAAAGAGCTTATTGATGAAAATGAGATTGAGCAAGAATGGAAAGATGTAATTGCTTGGTATAAGGAAAATGAGGCTCAGAGAGTTAAGAGAGTTTTTGAAGGTGCAAATTTTACGAATGTTCCTGAAAAAATTTCTTATGAAAATATTAAGAGAATGTATGGAAGTAGTTTGAGAACTAGTGTGTCTAGACTTGAACAGTATAGAAGATGTCCGTTTTCATTCCATTTGAAGTATGGTTTGAAGCTTAAGGAAGAGGATGAGTTTAAGATTAGAGCTCTTGATACAGGTAATTTTATGCATGAGGTTATTGATGAGGTGTTTTCTAAGATTGAGGATAAGGATTTCGATGTGAAAACGATTTCAAAAGAGGAGCTTTATAAGATTATAGAGGAGATTATTAATCAAAAGCTTGGAATGCATAAGAATTATATTTTCTCAAGTTCGCCTAAATTTGTGGTTTTGACTAGAAGGCTTAAGAAGGTTGTTTATGAGTCTATTGATTATATTATTGAACAGTTAAAAAATAGCAAGTTTGAACTTTATGGTCATGAGATTGAATTTAATGAGAAGGCTGAGTTTAAGCCTATGAAAATTGAGCTTGAGAATGGTAATCAGGTTGTTGTTACTGGAAAGATTGATAGGGTTGATGTGGCTAGAACTGCTGATAATACTTATGTTAGAATCATTGATTATAAATCTTCTGTAAAGGATGTAGATTTGAATCAGGTTGTTTCTGGTATTCAAATTCAGCTTCTTACATATTTAGATGAAATGGCTGAGCAGAAGAATTTTGAGTCTGCTGGAGTGTTGTATTTTAATTTACTTGATACGATTGTTAAAGCAGATAAGAATTTGAGTGATGAGGAAATTAAAAAGCAGCTTAATAAGAAGTTTAGAATGAAAGGCTTGGTTGTGGCTGATTTGGATATTGTTAAGATGATGGATTCACGTATTAGCCCATCTAATTATTCTGATTCTGTTCCTGTTTATTTGGATAAGGAAGGGAATATTAGCAAGTCTAAGTCAAATGTTTTGGATAGGGAGAAGTTTGATAGGCTTCAGAAGTATACAAAGCATATTATTTCAGAAATTTCTAATGAAATTTTTGGAGGAAATGTTGATATTAAGCCTTATTATATGTCTAAGAAGACTCCTTGTGAGTATTGTGAATATAAGTCTGTTTGTAATTTTGATCCAAAGCTTAAAAATAATGAGTATAGGTATATTAGGAATATGTCTAAGGAATATGTGATGGATGAAATTATGAGTAGAGAAGAGTAAGATAAAAAATTTAAAAGCAAGATGTGATAATTAGTTATTTATCATATCTTGCTTTTTATAAAGAAAGTTCTCTGAAATTTTTATTATACAAAAACAATAATGCAGAGAAATTTATTTTGCAAATTTCTCAAATGAACAAAGACGTAGACTTAAAAAGTATATTGTTATTCTCCAAATATAAAGTCTTTTATTGTTGTTATAATTTCTTGAATTTTGGACATTTTTTTAACTGATGTTTCCATTGGTAAGTATGCACCATAATTTTTTGGAATGTCTATTACAGTTCCATATTTGATGATTTGATTTTTCTTAAAGTTTATATCTTTTTTCATTTGTTCACAGAAAGTATCATAAAATGTGTAATTTTCTGGTGTAATTAGATATTTTTTGAATTCAATTAGATCATTTTCAAATTCTCTTATATCATCAAATGTATCTATTTTTATAAATTTCTTTTTAAAGCAGTTTTCAATTATTTTATTTTGAATTTTGATTGTTATATTTCTGATTGATTTTTTCTTTGACTCTATTTGATGTTGAAGTAGCCTTGATTTTTCTAAGCTAGATTCTGAATACTTTAATTTTTGAGATAGAGTTGCTAGTTCATTTTCTATGTGTAATAGCTTATCTAATTCAATTTCTATTTCAAAGAAAGCATCGGGAGTAGAGGCACTTGTGAATGCTCTTTCAAACATTGGTGAACTATATAATGTACTAAAATATAAAGCTTCTTCTCCTGTGAAATATGTCATTTGAGATACTAAAGCACATTCTATTGGATAAAATTCTGGACTTTCAGAAATGAATGTCATGCCATAGTATGTAACTGTATCAAAATTAATAGATGAAGATGTCCTGCCAGCTATAAGTTGTACAGCAGCTTCATTTAGGGCTATACCTGTTTCTGCGTTAAGGTCGTATAGACCTAATTTTACTAAATTACCTTTTGAATCTTTAAATTCTTGAAGGTAGTGTATACATTCATGAATTGCTGCAATATCCATTTTATTTAAATCTAAATTTTCATTGAAATATATAGAGTTATTTCCATATACATATTTTGCACTTGCATTGTCTTGCATTGATGCAACATACATATCTAGTCTTGAAATTTGTATGAAAAGCTCACTTTGAGATAAGTGTAAGTCTGGAAATGAAGTACATAGCTTTTCAGCAATAAATGATGCGATTTTATTTATATGCATTGTATCAAGTTTTCTTATGTTTTCTATTCCTTCTTTTCTTAAAAGTAAGTTGATTCCCATTTTGTTCTCCTTAGATTTTTATACATTTTTATTATACTAGGTTTTATTTGTAAATGGTATATCTTTTTAGTAAAAAAAATATTACAGTGTGGTTACAAAGTTTGTTATGAATGTTGGAAAATTTTTTATAAAAAATTTCTATTTTGATGCAAAAAATGTAAAAATGCACATTATTGAAATAAAAAACGTGTGGGAAGTTTTAATGATTTTTTTGGGGATTAAAAAATTTAATAAAAAAGGGTGAAATAAAAATGAATGAAGGATTATCAATAGTCCCTATGGTTTTTGTTGATTTTAAGTGGTTTTTGTAAAAGAAAAGATATATTAAAATTATATATGGCAAAAATGCGGGATGAGTAAATATTTCCGTAGGTTTGGTAGATTTACTAATATTATATATTACTTAATAGGGGGCTTGAAAAAATTTTAAAAACATTTAAAATGCAGGTAGTATAAGGAGAAATATATATGAAGAAGAAAAAAATAATTCCTGCAATTTTGGTGGGTGTTGCTTTGCTTTCAATTAATTCGAGTGTAAAAGCAACTGATTATTATGAATTGAAAAATGTACAACAAATGTTAAGTGATGATGGAAAACAGATGAGTATTGAATATCGACCTAAAAGTTTGAGTTCTTCTGGAACTAAGTTTTTAAGTAATGTTTTTTCAAGATTTGCAGAAAATAATGTTGGAGTTTCTTTGCCATCTTCATATATTCCAACATTTAAAGGTGATTTAAAAGTTAAAAATCAATTAGTTAATGGAATTGATTCTACAGAATGTTGGGCAAATTCATTTGCATCTGCATGTGAGGCATATAATTATGCTAATGGTTTGGCAAACAGCGGTGAAGAGTATTCAGGACGTCATATTAATTATTCATGTAGTAATGTTTTTGCCGATCAGACTATTACAAAAAATGCTTTTAATAGAGATGCTAAAATGTCAAATGGTGGAAATTTTTATCTTGATTTTGCTTATGCAATGAATAAACAAGGTCCTGTGTTAGAATCTGATATGCCTTCAACAGGGAATGTGTCTTATATAAATTCTGATCAACTGGAAACAGAAAATGATATTCAATTAGATATTAAGGAATATTCATACTTTCCTGCAGTTTATAAAAAGTACTTAGATGATGGTTCAATAGAATATTATAATGGTTTAAAGTATGCTACAAAAGAATACAAGGATAAAATAGATAATGTAAGTTTGATAAGAAATACTATAAAGCAACAAATTAAAGAAAATGGTGCTGTTATGGCTACGATTTATCAAGTAGCTCCTGATAAAGATATATACATGCAACCAATAGAAGGGAGTAATCAAATAGTACCTGCTAATCATGCAGTATGTATTGTGGGATGGGATGATAATTATTTTCCAGAAAATGATGATTATATTTATGGAAAAATGACAGGTTGGAAAAATAAAGGAGCATACATTGCCCTAAATTCATATGGCGATGATATGTATTATGATGGTTATGTATATATTTCATATGATGATTTTTACGTTGAACAGTTTGTTGCAGGAATAAAAACTGCAGAAATTGCAGATTCTGATTATGTATATTTACATGATGAATTGGGAACTGCATCAAATACACCAATAAGTAAGAATGATGGTTCGGGAGAAGCTTTAAAAAATGTTTCTGTAGTAAATATTTTTGATAGAACTACAGTTATGAATGAAAAGTTAAATGGAATAGGAATTCCTTCTTATGCTGATCAATTAGCTGATGTATATTATACAGAAACTTTTAATACAGATGGAACTCCTACTAATTTTAAAGTATTAAAGCAAAATATGGATATTGGAATTGGAGAGACATATTTAGACTTGAGTAATATAAAATTAACAAAATCAAAATTTGCAATTTGTGTTACTTATAAAGGAAAAGGTTCATATGCGGCAGAAATTCCGATTGAGCTAAAAAATGATACTTTATATAAATATGCAATTTCTAAAGAAGGCGAAAGTTATATAATTTATACTGATACGTCTGATTTAAGTTTTGATTATACATCATCAATGTATAAGTTTACGACTCTTAAAGATAATGAGAAAAATATCGCAAATTTTGGTATAAGGGCATATACAGAAGAAGAAAACAATAATCCTACTCCGACACCAACTCCATCTGAATCAGTTACACCAACACCTTCAGAAAGCCCAACACCTTCAGAAAGCCCAACTCCTTCAGAGAGTCCAACACCAACACCGAAACCTACAAGTAAAATAACAAGTACAAAATATAAAATAAATAATAATTTGATAACAAGAGTGCCAACTAATACAACTATGAATGAATTCAAAAATAGTATAACTGTAGATGGTGAATATCAAATTGTAGATAAAAATGATAAAGCTGTTGCAACCACTTTGGTAAGAACAGGGTATAAGGTAAAAATAGGCAATGAAGTATATACTATTTCAGTAGTATCTGATATTTCAGGTTCAGGAGCCAATGAATACACGAGAGTACTTGATATTGCTAAAATAAGAGCTCACATAGTTGGATTGAAAGGTTCAATCTTAACAGGAGTACAATTAGATGCAGCAGATATAAATGGAAATGGACAGGTAGATGTTATAGATTTAGCAAAAATGAGGAAAATATGTGTAGAATAAAGGCAATAAGGGGTTGACGTAAAATGGAAAACACGTTATAATAATGTTTGTAAAGGAGAAATTTGAATGGAAAGAAAGAAAATTGTAATTACATTGTTGACTGTTTTGGTAGTAATGTTTTTAATGGTTGGAAAATCATTTGCTGCGGGTTCTTATTCTGCTAGCTTAACACCAAATAATTCAAAGACTTCAAAAGGTTCAGAAGTAAAAGTAACATTAAAGCTTTCTGGTATCAGTGTTGATGGAGGAATAAATGCTTTAACAGCCACTTTAAAATATGATTCAGATGTTTTATCATTAAAGAAATCAGATGTTAAAGGAATGAATGACTGGTCTGTTACTTATAATGAAGATAATAATAAATTAGCAATAGATAGCGGTGAGCCTGTAACAGAGGATACAGAAATTGCTACATTTACATTCAAAGTAAATGATAGTACATCAGCTACAACAGTAGCAATACAACTTGTATCAATTGCAGCAGGTAATTCATCAATAAGTGAAGAAGTAAAGATTTCTGATATTACAACAAATATTAGTATTGGAACATCTATTAACCCATCTACATCACCAAGTGAAGAACCAAGTGAGTCACCAAGTACTTCACCAGTAGAGAATACAACAAACAGAGTGGTTAATAATACACCATCAGAAAACAAGACTTCAAATTCAACAACAACTAAGAACGAAGCAATGCCATATACAGGTGCTGAAAATTATGTTTTACCATTAATGTTAGCACTAGTTGTTCTTGGAATAGTATCTTTTGTGAATTATAAGAAAATTGAAAGCAAATAAAAAATGATTTTTTAGCAACTCCATGTAAGGGGTTGTTTTTTTTTATATAATAGGAAAGTTATGTAACTTTTCTATTATATAAAAACTACATTGCACAGAAAATTTATTTCATAAATTTTCGCACACGAACA
>OIYR01001259.1_pt1 | contig 13045 bp, 13 predicted proteins | sample 1588221 | NCBI WGS metagenome assembly OIYR01 (sample SAMN03283292) | human gut metagenome | biome: human-associated habitat; material: feces | host: Homo sapiens | place: Peru | collected 2012 | reverse complement strand
AGGCAAAATGATGAATTATTAAGATTACTTAAAGAAGGAAAATTAAGGACATAAAAAAGAGCTTAGATTCTTTTTTCATAAGCTCTTCTTAAAGCACCACTTTTTAAAGTGATTTCTCCACAATATTTAAAACCATATTTAGTTAAAAAGATGTACGCAAACGATGGCAAGGTGGTATACGAACAAACTTTGACGCGGCTTGAAAAAGTTGTAAGCGAAAATATAGTAAATGATATGTTATACGGTAGTGATGTTAATACTAATAGTTCAGTTATTAAAACGGCTATTGATACTTGGTATAAAAATAATTTAACATCATATACAAATTACTTAAGCAATGATGCTATATACTGTAATGATAGAAGTTTATCATCAGGTACAGGAATAGGAACAAAAAAAACAACTTATACAGCACAAACAAGAATTAGTAATGGGCAACCAACATTAAAGTGCACTAATAATAGTGATAAATTTACCAAGAGTACAACAATAGGAAATGGAAAACTAACCAAAATGATAGGACTAATTACAAGTGATGAAGTAATGTTTGATTATATTCATGAGATGCGTTCAAGGATAATAAGAAGTGATGCTTTTGATGAGAGGATACTTGGAGTAATACTTTTTAAAAATACAATGGAAAGGGATATTGGTGGTGTTAATACTGTTAAATATTTAAGTAATAAAGGAATTCCTGCTTTTTTAAAAATAGATGTTGGTTTAGAAGATATTGATGGGGGAGTTCAATTATTAAAAGATATTCCAGGGTTGGAAGATTCTTTAGAAAATGCTAAAAAATATGGTATTATTGGTACTAAAATGAGAAGTGTTATAAAAGAATATAATGAGTATGGAATTAAAAAAGTTATTGAACAACAATTTAATTTAGCTAAAATTATTATAGCACATGGATTAATACCTATTATTGAGCCTGAGGTTGATATTCATGCCGAAAATAAAAAGCAAATAGAAACTTTTATGAGAAATGAAATATTAAGACATTTAGATAAAACTAAAAAAGAAGATTATTTAATGTTTAAATTTACTTTGCCGGAAATACCAAATTTTTATAATGATTTGTTAAGACATAAGAATGTTTTAAGAATTGTTGCCTTGTCTGGCGGGTATGAAAGGGATTTAGCTTGTTCTAAATTGAAACAAAATAAAAAAATGATAGCTTCTTTTTCAAGAGCATTACTTGAAGGATTAAATGTTGATATGAGTGATGAAGAATTTAATGATGTTTTAGATAAAACAATTGAAGAAATTTATGAAGCTTCAGTAAAAAAAGAAAAATAGTTCGTTTTTGAACTATTTTTTCATGATTGATTTTTTATATGGAATCCTTATGTCTGTTCTATATAAAATATAATCTATACTAGTATTATAAAAGTCTGCAAGTTTTCTTAAATATTCAATGGGAATATTAACTTTTTCTAGTTCATATTTACTGTAGTTTGATTGGTCAATATTAAGAAAATCAGCAATATCTTTTTGATATAAATCTTTATCTTCACGGAGTTCTTTTAATCTGTTCATTAAATCACCTGTAAAAATATTAACATAGTTATAATTTGACTATTGACAAATAGGTAAAAATTACCTATTATATATAGTGTAAAGGTAAAATGTAACTGTGGTGATTAGTATGAAAAAGAAAAAATTTTGTTTTATAGTTTTAATTTTGACATTGATTAGTTCATTATTATTTGTTAATTATAATAAAAAAGATGATTATATTTACAATGATGTTGCAATGATAAAGAAAAATGATGATACTTTATCAATTATGTTAGAAACAGAAGCGAAGTCAGGTATTTATGAAAAATCTTCGAGTAGTAATTGGCCTGATAAAGGTTATAAATTTAATGCGAAGTTATCAAGATGTGATAATGGTGGAGAGTTATCGTGGGATAATGAAAAGAAAATGGTATTAATGTCTGCGGATAGTATAAATAAATGTTATGTTTATTTTGATTTAAATTCACAGACACTAGCTGAATATGTAATGACACAATACACTGGAGTACAAGGAGAAAATGCCATGTATTATCATGATTCAACACTCGCAAATGGAGCAAATGATAACTCATATAGATATGCTGGGCCAGACTATGTTTTAACTGATAAAGCTAAAAATGTTGGATATACAAGTATTTTGTCTGGTTCTATGAATAATGATAGACTTCAATCAAATTTAATTGGAATTTACACTAATGAAAAAGAATATAATTATGTTCTATATTCTATTTCTGCTAGTACAAATGGATATAAAGTTAAATATGATGCAAATGCAGATTATATGTCTTATTATGATACATTTAAAAAAGCATATAATGATGGCTATATAGATTATAATGTAAAAAACTATGTTTGTTATGGCAGTGATGAATCTCCTTGTCCAACAAATAATTTATATCGAATAATAGGTGTATTTGATGATAAAAATCATGGTATAGCAGGTGAAAAACTAGTAAAATTAATCAAATGGGAATTTGCAAATACTCCGGAACTGGGAACTGAAACTCAGATAAGAAAAGTTGAAGGCTCATATGAACCGGCATTAATGGATACTTATAAAGGAATAATAAAAACAAATGATCTTTATTATTGGAATACAAATTTTAATCAATGGAATGATTCAACATTAAATACTATAAATTTAAATACTAACTTTATTAATTATTTGAATAATATAAATTCTAAATGGGATGATTGGATAGAAACAGTAAATTGGCATGTGGCTGGAAATCGTAATAGTTTACTTCAGTATAATAATAATGCTGCCAAAACATATAATTATGAAATTGTTAATCCCGCTTTGGATAATTTGAAATCATATAATGATAGTTTTGATAGTCCGATTAGTGCAAGGGTTGGACTTATGTATATAAATGATTATGCTTTTGCAGTTGATCCCAGTTGTTGGACATATGCCTTAAGTGATTATCGATACATTATTAGAGAAAATTGGATGTTTATTGGAAATTATGAATGGACAATAACTCGTGATTCTAGCGACGCACATAAAGCTTTTTATATAAACGAGCAGGGAACACTTAATACTTATACTGTTTATCAAGATGGTATGGTAAATGTTAGACCAGCATTTTTTCTTAAAACATCGGTCGCATATGAATCTGGTGTAGGTACAATGGAAGATCCGATTAGGTTATCATAGAACTTTACAAAAAAATGTAAAGTTTTTTTAATACTTAAAAATATAATATATTTTGTAGATAAAGTGTGTTATTATATTAGTTCTTGTTTAAAGGATGTGAATATAATGGATAATGTAATAAATAGTGTAAAGGGGGTAAGTGGTATAAATAATGAATATTTAGTTTTAATTATAGTATCTATTTTTATAATAGTAGTAATCAAGATATTTAATAAACTAGTAAATAAAATGTATTGTATAAATAGGCATTCTAGTAGAAATGTTTTTAAGTTTAATCAAAGAAGTAATATACTTGCTAATATTGTCATTGTTTTAGTGATTTTTTTGTTGTGGGAAGGACATTTAAAAAATATAATAACAATTATTTCGTTTGTATCTGCAGGCGCTACGATAGCATTAAGGGAAGTAATACTTAATTTAATAGCTGGATTTTATATTAAAATTTCTAAACCTTTTGTTGTAGAAGATAGAATAGAAATTGATGAGGTTAAGGGAGATGTAATATTAATTAGTGCAATGAGTTTTAAAGTATTGGAATTAGAAAATAGATTAAATGGGGAACAAAGTAGTGGGATAATTGTAAATATACCTAACTCTAAAATATTTCAAAAATCATTAAAAAATTATACTACTGCATTTAAATATATTTGGTCTGAGTTGGTGGTAGATTTAAATTTCGATGCTAATATTGAAAAAAATAAAAAGAAATTGTATGATTTAGTTAAGAAAAATGAAATAATAAAGTCTATTCCTAAAAAGATGGATAAAGCTATTGATGAAGCGTGTGGATCATATAGAATATATTATAATAATTTGGAGCCAATTATTTATACCGAGTTTAAAGATGGACATATTGAAATGACAATAAGATTTTTGGTACACCCTAAGAAGGAAAGAAATGTTATTAATGATTTATGGGTTGGTATTATAAAAGAGGCTCAAAAAAATAATATTGATTTATATAGAGAAAAATGATTTAAAATGGTATATATTTTCTTTGTTTTCTGATATAATTAAGTGGGGTAGTTAAATGGAAAAAAATATTAAGAAAATATTAGAAACTTTGGAATTAGAAGGCTATCAAGCTTATTTAGTTGGGGGATATGTGCGTGACTATATTTTAGGAGTTACGTCTTTTGATGTTGATATTGCTACGAATGCATTACCTAAAGATATACATAATATTTTTAATAGTAGTAAAAGTAATTATGGTAGTGTAAATATAAAAATAGATAAGTTAAATGTTGATATTACTACTTATAGAGAAGATTTTAATTATGTAAATAGAAAACCAAGTACAGTAAAATATATAAATAATCTAGAAGATGATTTAAAAAGAAGAGATTTTACTATAAATGCTATTTGCATGGATAAAAATGGAAAGATAATTGACCCTTTAAATGGATGTTTAGATTTAGAAAAAAGATTAATTAAAATGATAGGGAATATTGATACTAAATTGCAAGAAGATCCGTTAAGAATAATGAGGGCAATTAGATTTGCAAGTGTACTTGATTTTAATATTGATGATAAATTGTATGAAAAAATAAAAGAATATAATTATTTAGTTAGTGAGTTATCTAAAGAAAGAGTTAAAAATGAACTTGAAAAAATGTTAATGAGTAAAAACTTTATTAAAGGTTTAAAATTGTTGGATGAAACTGGTATAAGTAGAATATTAAATATTAAATATGAAGATATAAATTATGTAGATGATTTACTTGGTATGTGGGCTCAATTAAAAGTTTTAAATATACCATTTACAAATGTTGAAAAAGGGAATATAATAAAAATTACCGAGGTATTAGAAATTGGTAAAATTGATAATGAAGTATTATATAAATATGGATTATATATATCTACGATAGCAGGTAAAATATTAAATATTAAGAATACTAAAATTAGTAAAATGTATAATAAATTGCCTATTAAATCTAGAGAAGATATAAGTATTGATAGTAAAGATATTATTAATATGTTTGGTAATGGAGAAATTGTTGGTAAAATATATAAATTGTTAGAAGAAGAAATATTAAACAATAGATTAAAAAATAAGAAAAGTGAGATATTAAAATATTTAGAAAAAAGGAAGTGAGAATATGTTTAAAGATAATAAAAAGTTTGTAGTTGAAACTATTTTTATTAAAGAAACTTTAAAGTCAAATTTATCTTTAAATGAATTTTTGCTTTTGTTATATTTTGATAATATATATGATGAAATATTTGATATGAAAGTAGTATCTAAATCTTTAAATATGAAAGAAGAAGATGTATTAATGGCATATGGATCTTTAATGGCTAAGAAATTAATTAAGGTAAATGCTGAAAAAGATTCTTTTGGAAAGATTAGGGAAAGAGTGTCATTAGAAAATTTTTATAATGAAATGAAGAATGATTATAAAGAAGCTGAAAAAAAAGAAAAAAAAGAAGATATATATGCAATTTTTGAAAAAGAATTTGGAAGAACTTTATCTACGATGGATTTTGAAATAATTAATGCTTGGATAGAAAATGGGTTTAGTGAAGAACTTATTTTGGAAGCTTTAAAAGAAGCTGTTTATAATGGAGCACCAAGTTTAAGATATATTGATAAAGTTTTATATGAATGGGATAGAAAAGGTATAAAGAATCCTAAAGATGTAAAAAGGACAATGGAAAAAGAACCTGAGGCACCTTTATATGAGGCTAGTGTAATGAATTTTGATTGGTTAAATGGTTTAAATGAAAAATAGTAAAGAAATTTTAGAAAAATTAGATAAAGTTGTTCCAAATCCTCGATGTGAACTTAATTATAATAAAGATTATGAATTATTAATTGCAACGGTTTTAGCTGCTCAATCTACGGATAAAAGAGTTAATTCAGTTACAAAAGTTTTATTTTCTAAATATGATATTTTTAAGTTAAAAGATGCTTTAATATCTGATATTGAAAATATTATTAGACCTGTTGGTACATATAAGAGAAAAGCAATTTATATTATTGAAATAGCTAAAAGGTTAGTAAATGATTATAATGGTGTTGTTCCAAATAACAGAGAGTACTTAGAAAATTTACCTGGTGTGGGAAGAAAAACTTGTAATGTTGTTTTATCAAATATATATAATGTTCCGGCGATAGCAGTTGATACGCATGTAGCTAGAGTTTCAAAACGATTGGAACTTACTAAAAGTGATAATGTTTTAGAAATTGAAAAAGATTTAATGGATTTTTTTCCTAAAGATAAATGGAGTAGAGTTCATCATCAACTTGTTTTGTTTGGCAGATATATTTGTAAAAGTGTAAAGCCTGATTGTTTAAAATGCCCTTTTAAATGCAAATATAAAAGACTTCCGTAATGGAGGTCTTTTATTCTAGTTCATTATCATTATTGTTATTATCATTATCTTCGCTAGGTTTTGGATTTATGATATCTTCAACATTTGAATCAATATTTGAATTTGTTTTTATTATTAAGCCATCACTCATATTTTTAGTAAATAGTGAGTAAGCTGATTTTATAACATATGTTGAATTTGCACTTGTGGCATTTACTGTAAAACTTGTGCTATCTGTACGTCCAAGGTAATTTAATGAGCCATCAGCTGTTTTTTCATAAATATTATATCCAAAACTACCGATGTATGTATTGTTGTAAGCAATTCGTTTTTCATAATATTTACTAGCGCTTGTATCATAGTATTTATTAAAATAGTCTTTTAGATAACTTGTGTCAATTGCATCTGGCGTTTTTATACCCGTCCATTTTAATTTAATGCTTGTTCCATCGAAAGTATAAGATCCTCCGGTTGGTGCTGATAATTTATCGAATCTTGTTGATGTTTCAGTAGGTTCGGTACCTTCTTTAAATATTTCTACATATCTTAAATCTGTTGGAGTATATTCTGATGCAAGTTGAGTAGGGAATGTTTCTTTTTCAACTTCGACTTCAATAATACCACTTGGTTTTGTAAATGTTTTATTTTTTGAGTAAACTCTAGATCCAACAGCTTTCATAACGGCATTTCTAACACGTCCTCCGATTGTAGCTGTTAAATAGTGATCTGAGTTATTTACATCATATCCAATCCATAAGGCAATTGAATATTCAGGTGAGTAGGTAATGTTCCATGCATCTCTGGTAGCTGAGGCTGGAATTCCAAGTTTTTCCGTAGTGGCTTTATCAAGGTTAGTTGTACCTGATTTTGCAGCGATGTTTGTACCACTTACTGATACTCCTCCGACACCACGTTCAGCGGCAGTCATTAAAATACTTGTTATCATGTAAGCGGTTTCTTCACTCATAACTTTAACTTTTTCATTTTTCTTATTATATACTTTTCCGTTTTCTAATAATGTTGCTTCTGTATATGAATATGGTTCAATATAATATCCTCCACGACCATAAGCTGCATATGCTGCAGACATTTGAATTGGACTAACTCCATCAAATCCTCCGATAGCTGCAGATTCATATAATTCACTGCCATAATTGATACCTAAATTTTTTACAAATGTTTTTATATAATCAGGATTTTCTTTATTAACGGCTTGGAATGCTCGTAAAGCGGGAATATTTCTAGATGCTGCAAGGGCATCACGCATAGTCATTAAACCATTATATTTTCCATCAGCATTTTTAATTGGTGTACCATTAGTGTAAGTTGTTTCTTCATCTAAGAATAGTGAAGCAGGGGACCCGTTAAGATATTCAATGTAAGGACCGTAGTCAAATAATATTTTAGCTGTTGATCCTGGTTGTCTTTTAACGGTAGCTCTGTTTGTACCACGAGCTCCATAGTTTCTTCCTCCGGATATCGCAGCGATACCTCCATTTTCCATATCAGTTATAGCAATTCCTTCTTGCATAGCATCATTTGGAAATTCGTAAATTTCACCTTTTTCTAGTTTATTTAAAACATCTTGAGTATCTTTATCAATTGTAGTAATAACTTTCATTGGAGTTTCACGTAAATCATAACCTATATCATTTTTTATTTCGTCAATAATATAGTCAATTGCTGCACGACTTTCACCATTTGAAACATTATCTTTTTTAACTAGTAAAGATTCAATGGGAATTTCTAAAACAGCATTTTTTTCTTCTTCAGTAATATAACCATGATTTACCATTAATGTTAAAACTGTTTTTTGACGCTTTCTTAAATTATTTGGATATGTGTATGGATTATACCAAACAGGATTTTGAAACATACCTGCAATAATTGATGCTTCAGCTAAGGAAATATCTGAAACTGATTTACCAAAGAAGTTTTGACATGCTTGTTCAACTCCCGCGAAACCTGAATTGTTGAGAGAACCTGTTGAACCAAACCATTGACTATTTACATAAAATTCTATAATTTCTTCTTTTGTATAATTACTTTCTAGTTTAAATACTGCCATGTATATATCTTGGAACTTACGAACTATACCTTTTATACCATGACTTTCTTTAGTAGAATATACTTGTTTTGCAACTTGCATTGTTAAAGTAGATGCTCCACCAGCTTTATCATTACCAAGTACTTGGCCAACACTTGCTTTAGCAAAACGAGCCATATCTAAACCGTTATGTTGAAAAAATCTTGAGTCTTCTGTTGCTACTATGGCATCTATTAAAACTTGAGGAATTTCGTCATAATTTACTAAAACTCTATCATATTGCCCAAGTCTAGCCAGTTCAGTTTTACCATCATTATAATATAATACACTTGATTCTTTAGAATATAATTTATCTTTATCAAAATCCGGTGAAGATATTATTATATATAAGGCAAACACTAAAGCAATTGATATTAATGCTATGCCTACAATTAAAATAATTGAAAGTATATTATCTTTAGTAAATATCTTTTCCTTTTCTGATTTTTTCTTTTTTAAATTAATTTTTTTAAGTTTTAACTTTTTCATAAAATTAATCCTCCTTAATGTTTATTTTACTTAAATAATCTAAACCTTTTAATGTCATATTTATTTCTATTCCATATTTTTTTAGATATTCATAGGGAATACTTTTTCTTGTTTCATTATTAATAAAATTTATGAAATCTTTTCCTTTTAAAATGAAGTATCTATCATTCATGTTTATTATCAAGAATACTATCCCATGATGATTTAATATGTTTCTTATGTGTTTTATTTGGTGAGGATGTACATTTGATATTGGAAAAGATGTCTTATTATTTGTCTCTTTAGCATCAAATTCAATGTATCTTCCTTTATAAAGTCCATTAAAATCTAGAGTAGATGGCATTTCATAGAAAGCATCTGTTATTCTTTTTCCTGATTTTGAAAAGTCAGTTTTTACTACTTTTATTGGAGTAGGTTTCTTATATATGTAGGCGATATCATTATCTCTATAATATTCATTAGCTTTTTCTATTAAATATTCAAGATCCATACCACGGTTTTTATATGATATTTCTTTTTTATATATTTTCTTAATATTATTAGGGTATAACATTTCATCACCTATAAACAATTATACCATAAATTCTTTTATTTTTAAATAAAGTGTATGGTAATTGTCATATGTAGACACATAAAAGTTTTGACTTTTTTTGTCGAAAGTAATGTTTCATGACAAATTTTGTTGTAATATATAAATGGTGATTAAAATGAGAATAGAATACTATATAAATATAATGATGGAAAATATTGATTGGGGTGCTTTAAATGTGCCATTTATAAGTATGGAAGAAATTACTAGTGAGCATGATATTGACGAAATGTAAAATTTAAGATATAATTTTCTTGTTAGTAGGTGATATTTTTGTATAACGATCGATTATATTTGACTCCTCAAGAAATACTTGAGAAAGAGTTTAAAATTGATGCCAGGGGATATCGACCTCAAGAAGTTGATAAGTTTTTGGATATGGTTATCCGTGATTATACGGAATATTCTAATATTGTGAGAAAATTAGAAAAAGATATTAAGGATTTAACTGATGATAATATCAAGTTAAAGCAAGAAATTAGAAGACTTCAAGAAGTAGCAAGTACGAGTAGTGAAGCCCCTTCAAGAAGTATTAATAATGTTGATTTATTAAAAAGAATTAGTCAACTTGAAAAAGTAGTTTATGGAAATAATGAATAATCTAGTGGTAAATGCTGCATAAAATAGTTATGTAGAGGAAAGTCCATGCTCGCACAGACTGCGATGTCTGTAGTGTTTGTGCTTAGGGAAAAAATAACCTAAGAGAACGAAAGTTTATGGCTTCGAGGAAACCTTAAATGGTTTTATTAGATATAAAAGTGCCAAAGAGACGAGTTACGAGGGAAACCTTGTAGGTGGAACGTGGTAAACCCCGCAAGCGAGAAACCCAAATTATGGTAGGGGAGTTTAAAGTTAAGAAATGAATTTACTTTAGATGCAGAAATGTAAGATAAATATTTGCCTCTTCTTTATGAAGAACAAAACATGGCTTATTAAGATTATTTTTTATTTTTTTAATTAAAAAAAGGAGTGAAAAAGTTTTGAACGAAATTGGTGAGGAGCTTCAGTATGCAAGGGAGTCATCAGGTGTTAGTTTAAATGAAGCAAGTAAGGATCTTGGTATTAAAGTTGAAATACTTGAAAATATTGAAGATGGAAGAACTGGTGCATTTAAGGATATATTTGAATTAAAAGAATATATTTCGAATTATGCTAAATATTTAGGTTTAAATGAAGATGAATTAATAGATGAGTTTAATGAGTATATGTTTGAATATACTTCAAAAATTCCTATTAAAGAAATTGAAAAAACAATTGAACTTAAAATAAAAGAAGATAAAAAAGATGATGAAATAGCATCACCTTATACAAAAAAAACAAAAAAATATAATAAGTGGGTATATATTACAATTTACGCAGTTATATTTTTATTAGTTTTATTTACAATTATATGGTCAGTTAAGCAAGTTACTATAAATAGAAATGTTACTGATACAATAAGTTATGGAAAGTAGGAATATTATGAATTTACCAAATAAAATTACAATGGCAAGAATTGTTCTTTCAATATTGCTACTTATATTATTAATATTTCCATTTAATTTATGTGGAATAGAATTTCCAACTTATGAATTGTTTGGAACTATAAATGTTAATTTATTATATATTATTGGTGGTGTTATCTTTTTAGTAGCATCTTTAACTGATTTTATAGATGGTAATATTGCTAGAAAGAAAAAATTAGTTACTGATTTTGGAAAAGTAATGGATGCTATTGCTGATAAAGTTTTAGTTAATGGAGTATTAGTTGTGCTTGCATGTAATGGACTTATTAGTAAAGTTATACCAGTTATAATTATTACTAGAGATATTTTTGTTGATTCAATTAAAATGGTTGCTGGAAGTAAAGGTAAAGCTGTTGGAGCATCAATGCTTGGAAAATTAAAAACTATATGTATGATGAGTGGTTTAACATTAACTTTCTTCTATAATATTCCATTTGAATTAATTGGTTTAGATGTTGCTAATGGACTTTTATATATAGCATGTGTATTATCAATAATAAGTGGAGTTCAATATTATTTAGTTAATAAAGAAGCATTTAAGGAAAAATAGAAAGTTGCAGTAAAATGTAACTTTTTTTTATTTATATACAGATTTTTAAAATTGTACATTTGTTCGAAAAAAATATTGACTTTTATTTTTATAATTGGTAAGATGTTTATGTAAGGAAGATTAGATAAGGAGATCGTATGAAAAAAGTAGATACAACAAATCAAGATAAAGATAAAGCCTTAGAACAAGTAATGGCTGAAATAGAAAAACAATTTGGTAAAGGAGCAATAATGAAACTGGGAGAAGAAACTCATTATGAAATCGAGACAACTCCATCAGGATCACTTGGATTAGATATTGCTCTTGGAGCAGGTGGTTTTCCAAAAGGAAGAATTATAGAAGTATATGGACCTGAATCAAGTGGTAAAACAACTATTGCTTTACAAGCAGTAGCAGAAGTTCAAAAACGTGGTGGTCGTGCTGCATTTATTGATGCCGAACATGCTTTAGATCCGATTTATGCTAAAAATTTAGGAGTAAATATCGACGAACTTTTATTAAGTCAACCAGATACTGGAGAACAAGCTTTAGAAATATGTGAAGCATTAGTTAGAAGTAATGCTGTATCAATAGTAGTAATTGACTCAGTTGCTGCTCTTGTTCCTCAAGCTGAAATAGAAGGTGAAATGGGAGATAGTCATGTTGGTCTTCAAGCAAGACTTATGAGTCAAGCTTTAAGAAAACTATCAGGTATTATAAATAAAACTAATACAACTGCTATATTCATTAATCAGTTGCGTGAAAAAGTTGGAGTATTATTTGGTAATCCAGAAACTACTCCAGGTGGAAGAGCACTTAAGTTTTATTCATCAATTAGACTTGATGTAAGACGTGCTGAACAAATTAAAGTTGGAACAGAAGTTATAGGTAATAAAACTGTAGTTAAAGTTGTTAAAAATAAAGTAGCTCCACCATTTAAAACTGCTGAAGTTGAAATTATGTATGGACAAGGTGTAAGTCATGAAGGTGAACTTGTTGATATAGCAAGTAATTTGGATATTATTGAAAAGAGTGGTGCTTGGTATGCTTATAAAGGTAATAAGATAGGCCAGGGTAAAGAAAATGCAAAGATATACTTGAAAGAAAATAAGAGTATTGCTGATGAAATTGAATCTTTAGTTAGAGAACACTATGATATTTCTACTAATAAAAAGAAAGATAAGACAAATAAAAAAGATGTTAAAGAAGAAGAATATAATGACTTTTATGCTGATAAGTTCTATGATTATGAAAAACCTTTAAAAGTTATTAAAAGTGATGTTGAAGGACTAACAAGTTATTCTAGTTTACTATTTATTCCATCACATGCTCCATATAATTATTACACCAA
>OIYR01001254.1_pt1 | contig 13082 bp, 8 predicted proteins | sample 1588221 | NCBI WGS metagenome assembly OIYR01 (sample SAMN03283292) | human gut metagenome | biome: human-associated habitat; material: feces | host: Homo sapiens | place: Peru | collected 2012 | reverse complement strand
AATCATTGAGAAGTTGCAGTCTCTAATCAAGGGGCTGGAGGACAATTTATTGGATAATCCTTTGTGGAAAAAAACTTATTTACGTTCATTTATGCAATTCTTTTCTACCAATTCGCTATCATGGGAGCAATTGAGTTATGAAGAAGGTGAAATTAGGAATCTACATTATGGTTTGATACACGGTTTTCAGACACGTGGAATTAACTCAGCTTCTTTACCGATGATTAAAAATGAAGCAGTACCTAAGCAATATATATCATGCCAAGTTGGAGATGTTGCTTTTGCTGATGCTTCAGAAGATACTGGCGAAATAGCTAAATCCGTAGAATTTGTTGATACTATTGAAGGTAATACAATCTGTGGATTACATACTATTCATGGTCGTGATATAAAGAACAGGACAGTTGTAGGCTTCAAAGGTTTTGCATTTAATTCTCGTTATTTCCATAATCAAATCAAGCGATTGGCACAGGGGACAAAAGTGTTTTCAATAACAGCAAACAACCTTTCTTCTTGTTATGTATATCTTCCTGATTTAGAAACTCAAAAAGCTATAGTTAAATTACTGAAAGCTTATGAAGCGCAACTTATAGTAAGTAGAAAGACTTTGAAACAATACGAAAAACAAAAGCAGTATCTGCTTCGCCAGATGTTCATATAAACATCTGACGGAGCAAATATTGCTTTTGTATTGACAACTGAGCAGCATAAGCTTCTTCGTCCTCGATTTTTCTTTCAAAGGTTCCAATTACTTTTACTATATATTGCTGGTGCTCTTTTGGCGGAATAGTAATCTTCATTCTGAGCCACTCATCTACATTAATAGAACGTCCATCACGAATACCATATGTCACAAGAACCAAAGACTTTATAAATCTTTGAGAAGTGAAATAATTGGATAAATAGCCATATTCTAAAAGACTATTTGGACGCAGTATTGTATATGCAGGACTACACACACCCAACTTATCAGAAAAAGTGAAACCTCCTTGAAATGAACGCAAATGAATAACGTAATCTCCTTTTCTGACGATCTTGTAAGTATTAATATTGCTACGTTCAAATTGAATATCCAAATTTAAGTCATCTCTATTCACCATGCCTTTTTCTTGGCTTGCAGAAAGAATATTGGAATATTCCATTTGTTTGTTACGCTCATTTATAACATCAAACAATTGTCCATATGAGTATTCTTTGCCTTGAATTTCAGAGTATACCTTTTCAATAATTGCGCACTTTAGCTTCTTCAAATCCTCAATGATTTTGTTTTGGGTTGTGATGCGCTCGTCAAGAAGTGATAAAAATCTTGCAATTTTAGTCTGTTCTGAAACAGAAGGCAGTACAACTTTTATTTTTAATAACTTGTTTACAGCTAAACCTGGCTGTGCAGATTGGTCTGAGTATTGACCTAAATTCATTTTGACAAATAGGTAATGCAGAAAACTTGTGTTACTTATTTCGTTCCCAGCAACAGCAATAGCATGTTCTGTTATAAAAGTTTTACCATGGACAGAACGTACATTTCCACAAAGAGCACCTTGACGGCCTATTAGAACATATAAGCCCTCATGATTGTATGAAGAAGTGTATCCTCTTAGTCCATTTCCTCCATATACGGGATATTCTCCACTTTCGGAAATAGAATCTGCTTTTATATTTTTACCACTCTTAAATTCAGAGCAAACATCATTTATCAAGAAATCTTCCCACTCCCCCTCAAACTCAGGGAATCTTAAATGGGGTACATTACGGATAACGTTTCCCCTATCTGTTGAATTTGGGGCCTTTATATTCTTATGTTCGTTATTTTTTGTCGTTGTCATTTTTAATCCTTAATTTGATCGTTCTGAAATAGTCTACCAGCTTGGTGGACAAATTATTTCCCTAAAATTTCCACAAGTTGTGGAAGATTTCAGTTCTCCTTTGGATTGAGGTCGAAAGGCAGCAGAGGCGTTTCGTCATCACAATTATTAAATCTGTCGAAATCAGAAATATATGAACGGTCTTGGATGAGCTTATATTTCTCATATTCTCCATAAGCCTTTGCTTTTGCTTCAGCTTGCGAAACAATTCCTGTTGATGCGTTTGCCTTATAGTCCATTGCTGCAAGGAATTGGGCAAGTCGCTTTCGCCAATCTTCCATTGTTGTAATGATATGGCGTTGGGCACGAGTCTCTGCGAGGTCAAGGAATGAAGTAGTTATGCCATTGAGTTGATTAAGTTCGGTATCCGACAAATAGTTCTTGGCTACAATTGTGTCCGACTTTTGCACTCGTCCGTTAGGTGCTTTTTTCCATGTGGTAAGCCCCATGTGTGGTTGTTCGGCATCAGCTCTGTTAAAGACAATCTCTGCTGCGGTATGATGTGTGACAGCCAAGTGCATCATATTCTGCACCATCTTGAAGAACAATTTGGTACTTTCTGATTTTGCATCATAATCAGCACTACACTCTGCATATACATCCGTTATCTTCTGATAGTAGCGACGTTCAGACGTCCGTATCTCACGGATGCGTTCCAGCAAGTCGTCAAAGTAATCCTTGCCGAAATGCTTGCCTTGTTTCAAGCGTTCGTCATCAAGTACATACCCCTTGATGATAAACTCCTTCAACACAGAAGTTGCCCATATACGAAATTGAGTTGCTTGATAGCTGTTCACACGGTAACCTACGGCAATAATGGCATCAAGGTTGTAGAACAAAGGAGTACGTTCAACATCACGCTCACCCTCAAGTTGAACTTGTTGAATTTTTCTACAAGTTGCCTCTTTTGTAAGTTCTCCACTTTCATAAATTTGAGAAAGGTGATAAGCAATCGTTGCTCGGTCTACGCCAAACAAATCTGCCATGCGTTTTTGCGACATCCAAAATGTCTCGTTGTTGAATATCACTTCAATACGTGTTTCGCCTTGTGCTGTTTTATACAGCAATATGTTGGATTCCAGCGAGTTTTGAATAAGTTCTGTGGTAGAAACGGACTGCGAAAAATATTCTCTTGCTTGTTGCACCAGAGGTTTCTTTCCGTCTGCATTTTCAGCTATAATCATGCACGCCATACGAGACAAACGGAATATGTTCACCTTTCTATATGCACCACTACCGAGCTTGACCATATCAACCGTTTGGTTGAAATGGTCATCAATCTTCATGCCTTTTTGATTGGCTACGGCAATTGCCTTATTTATGACATTTTGGAATTTCCAGTTAGTAGAATATCCCATAGCATTACAAAGGTCGCGCGAACTCCAATATTCCTTGTTGTTTTCGTCAGTCCTGCGGATGGCATCAAACGTAGGACGCATTTCTGGTATATTATCTTTCTCAGCCATATTGAAAATCTTCTAAAATTTTACCAACTTGGTAAAAAAGCCTATTCCACCAATCCCAACTCTTTCAAATACCCTTCAATCTCCTTGTCAAGGTCGGCTCGTTTGGCTTCCAAATCCTTGATTTCCTTCATGACGGCATGAATGTCAATAGGCTCTTCTTCCTCGAAAGTATCAACGTAACGAGGAATGTTGAGGTTGTAGTCGTTCTCAGCCACTTCTTGCAGTGTGGCGAGATGGCTGTACTTTTCTATCTCCTTGCGCTCACGATAGGTATCAACAATCTTCTTGATATGCTGCGGACGGAGCTTGTTCTGGGTCTTGACCTTTTCAAACTCCTTGCTGGCATCAATGAACAGAATGTTGTCATCCTCCTTACGGCATTTCTTGAACACCAAGATACAGGTCGGGATGCTTGTGCCATAGAAGATGTTGGCAGGCAGACCGATGATGGCATCGATATAGTTTTTCTTCTCGATGAGGAAACGACGTATTACGCCTTCTGCATTGCCACGGAAGAGCACACCATGAGGAGCTACACAAGCCATGGTACCACCCTCATTAAGGTGGTAAATCATGTGGAGAATAAAGGCATAGTCGGCTGTCTTGCGTGGTGCCAAGCGTCCTGCCTTACTGAAACGATCATCGTTGTTGAACTTATCGGCTGCACTCCATTCGGCAGAGAAAGGAGGATTTGCTACCACAGCGTCAAACTGAGTATCGCCAAAAGCATCAGCCTCCAAGGTATCGCCATTCTCTATGCGGAAGTTGCTGAACTTTATGCCATGAAGAAGCATATTCATACGAGCCAAGTTGTAGGTCGTAGGGTTCTTCTCCTGTCCGAAAATCTCGTTTGCATGACCGATGCTTGCTGCACGGAGCAACAGCGAACCACTACCACAAGTTGGGTCATAGACATTGCGCAGACGAGCGTGACCGATGGTTACAATCTCTGCCAAGATACGGCTTACTTCCTGAGGAGTGTAGAACTCACCAGCTTTCTTGCCAGCACCTGCGGCAAATTGGCTAATCATATACTCGTAGGCATCACCGAGAATATCAATCTCTTGCGATGCTTCCACACCAAAGTCAATATCATCAAGTGCAAGAAGAACATTGCTGACCAAAGTATTCTTGTCATCGGCAGTCTTGCCCAACTTGGGTGAAGCAAGGTCAATGTCAGAGAATAGACCTCCAAAGTCTTCTTCGCTGTCCTGTCCGAGGGTACTGTCCTCAATACGCTTCAATGAGCGTTCGAGCATCGGCAGAATATTTTCCTTCTTCTTGATACTCTCAATAACAGACGAGAACAGGAAGTTTGGTTCAATGAAGTAGCCGATGTTCTCCAGACATTCGGTCTTGACAACCTCCTGAAGTTCTTCTATATCTTCGTCTTTCTCCATTGTCCATAGTTCTTTAAACGTGACTTCATCATCCACCAATGCGTCATTGGCGTGTTTCTCTATCTTCTCCGACAAATACTTGTAGAAGATAAAGCCAAGGGTGAAATACATGAAGTCACTTGCCGACATATTGCCACGCAGTTTGTTAGCAACTTCCCAAAGTTGGTCACGGAGTTTCTGTTGTAATTCTTCGCTCATATCGTTATTTCTTTTTTATTCATTTTGATTATTCCCAACTGAATGTCCTTATTATAGAACGCAATTTATCGAGTATTCTTGTTAATGCCTTACGCTTTTTTATCAGTCCCAAGTGTTTCTCTTTCAACGCCTCTTGTATGATTTCAGGCTGTTCCTTTTGCAAGTAGTCATATTCAGAGAGGTAGTGATTGAGCACGGATGCATCCAAATCCTCATCCTTGGCAAGCGTATTGACTGCATTGTTACGCTCTGTAGTGATGTAATTGTTCAACCGTTCTTCAAGGTCGCTTGTACCATCAGCCTTTTGTTTGCGAGCCATGAAATTGTCACGGTCATCATCCACATTCTTCTGGATAAATCCGTCAATGAGTTTTGCTTTACTGCGAAGTTCGGCATCCTTAATCATTGTGTCGATGATGTGCTTACGCTTCTCTTCGTAGTCCTCGCTATAAGGATTGAGGTCTGCAATCAACTCCAATATATAGGCAACATTGATGATGTCGCTATGCAGAAGTTCCAAGCAGAAATCTATATCTCCCATGCCTGTAGCAGCTTCTTGTTGAGGGTCTGGTTCACCAACCATGCCGGGATTGTCCTCTGATACTTGGTATGTTGTTGGCTGCTCTTTGTTTTGCACAGCAAACGAATCGTATATATCAAGATACTTGCTGCGGAAGTCCATAAACTCCTGTTCGGTCATTCCGAGGTCTGGATCATCCTCTTCAAATTCATCATAGACCTGTATCTCTGCATGCTTCTTGATGATGTCACGGAAAGCGAGGATAAACTGCTTCTTGTCGTTCTCACTCTGCAAATAGTCCACATAGTGCGATTCGGGATAATGCTCCAAGAAGTCCTTCGTCAGTTCCTGATAGTCCTTCTTCACCTCATTGAAGGGCTTACGCACGATGTCTTCTGTGGGGGTGCCATTGCTGAACAGCTTTATGGCTTCGTCCACCTTACTTTTCAAGTCACGGAAGCAAACCACCTTGCCAAAACGCTTCTTCTCGTTCAACACACGGTTGGTACGACTGAACGCCTGCAATAATCCATGATACTCCATGTTTTTGTCAACATAGAGAGTGTTGAGTTTCTTGCTGTCAAAGCCAGTAAGGAACATACCGACAACCAAGCAAAGGTCAAGAGGCTTCATGTCTGCCTTCTTTTTCTTCATGCGTAGGTTGATGTCATCGTAATATGCACGGAAGTTCTCGGTAGTGAAACTTGTGCCATACATATTATTATAGTCATCCATGATGGCTTGCAGTTCGTCTGCCTCGCCTGTGCTGTCACTTGCAAAGCCACCGGTGTTCATGCCTGTCTGTTCGTCGTCTTGGCTGCTGTTTGCAGCGTATGTGAACACCGCTCCGATTCTGATCTTCGGGTTGAGGCTCTTGAATATCTTGTAGTAACGGATTAGCATCGGCACTGACTGCACGGCAAACAATGCGTCAAACTCTCCATCGAATGTTGACTTATTGAAATTATTAAGGATGAATTTGACTATTTCTGTCATGCGGTCTTGGTCGGCATTATCCACATCCTCATTGCCGTGGTAATACTCCACAAGGAAACCAAGCACGTTTTCATCGGCAATAGCATCCTTAATGAGATACTTGTGAAGACAGTTGCCGAAGATTTCCTTTGTGGTATGTCCGTCCACCGCATTCTCTACAAAGATAGGTGTGCCAGTAAAGCCGAATATCTGCGTGTTGTCGAAGAACTTCACGATGTTCTTGTGGCATTCTCCGAAATGGCTTCGATGACATTCATCGAAGATCATCACGATACGAGAATGGCGTATTTCCTCAATACGACTGCTATACCACTGCTTGCTTACAGCAGCATTGAGCTTTTGTATGGTGGTAATGATAATCTTTGAATTACTGTGCAGACGCTTCACCAACTCGTCTGTGTTGTCGGTACTGTCAACGGCACCAGGTTCAAAAGCCTCGTATTCGGCTTGGGTCTGCGTGTCGAGGTCGTGGCGGTCAACCACAAACATCACCTTGTCAACATCGTCCAACTCTGATACGAGTTGGGCTGCCTTGAATGATGTCAAGGTCTTACCTGCACCTGTTGTATGCCAGATATAACCATTATCGTTGGAGTTTTCCACACGGTCGAGAATCTTCTCCACTGCATAGAACTGATAAGGGCGAAGCACCATCAGACACTTGTCACCCTCATGCAAGACGATATACTTACCGATAATCTTGCCCAACGTGCACTTGTCGAAGAACACTGTGGCGAACTTCTCCAAGTCGTTGAAAGGCACATTGGCGGCATCCGTCCAGTTGAACGTAAACTTATAGCCACTATTCGGATTGTTGGCGAAATAGCGAGTGTTCACACCATTAGATATGACAAACAACTGGATGTAATCAAACAGTCCATGGAAAGAAGTTTTGTGATAGCGTTGTATCTGATTATACGCCTGTTTCAACTCTACGCCTCTACGCTTCAGTTCTATCTGAACCAATGGCAATCCGTTGATAAGTATCGTCACATCGTAACGGCATTTCTTTCTACCCTCAACCGTAATCTGATTGGAAACTTGAAACTCGTTCTGACACCAGTGAGTGCGGTTCAAGAACTCCACCCATAGGCGTTCACCGCTTTCCAGTTCAAGCGGAAAGAGGTCACGCAGTTTCTTTGCCTTTTCAAAGCGAGTGCCACCTTCAAGATAGATAAGTATCTTTTCAAACTCAGACTCTGTAAATTCGGTACGCCCCAATTCTTCCAACTTCTTCTTGTTGTGTTTCTCCAACTGTTTCTTGAAATTGGCAGACAGGTTCTTCTCCTCTTCAATATGAACATACTCGTAGTTCATCTTTTGAAGAGTATCTATAAGTCCATTTTCGAGGGCTGCTTCACTTTGTACTGGCATATCTTATCTTTTTTATCGTTACACTTACAAGAATATGGCTATTCATCCATTTCGCCTACAAAGATAACTGATTTTTATGAGAAAACACAACTACGGGGTTGTTTTTCTATGTAAATGAGACAAAATTATGCAATTGACTTGTTTTTTGTAGTCTATTATACTTCTAGATGAAACCTATAACTCCAAGTAACGCTTCACTCGTTGTATGGTACTTACCCAGAAGAACTCGTCCTCTACCAACATGTCTGCACGAACATCCGCCGTTACCGTAGCAGCCGTGAGACGAACTATAGGAGAAGTCGCAAGGGAAGTTTTTGCAATTTGACAAACTTCTTTACCACCCGATATGATACGACTTTACTGAAATCGCATTGGAGGAGACTTTTTCTTTACAATATTTTCATTCTCCTCCAATTTTTCTCACCTCATCCTCCAAATTTTCATCCTCCAAAGAAAATAGGCGCTTCAAGCACAAATTGACACCCCAAACAAGGTGTGGTGATACCATACCTCATACTTATACGCCTCACAGAATGGAGAAGAGAAGTAAGGTATTGATAATCAAGTGGAAACTAGGATTTTGGAGGAAAACACGGTGCAATCCTCTAATATAAGTAGTAATTTAATAGCATCCTTCACTTCACGCCGCTTTTGTCCATTTTTTTCTTTTCAGCGTTTATCTCTCACTTCAAAACATGCGATAAGCTTACCTTCACATGCCCAAATGTTTATATTTAGTTAAATCTATATATTCCACTGTTAACAAAATTAGCAAATAGGGGCATATAGTAGCCGACATTCTTTTCAGAAAATTATAGCGACCTTTGTAGAAAATTTAAAGTCATAAAACATGAAAAGAATATTCAAAAAAAATTTGGAGAAGGAAATTCAAAAGGTCGCCTCTTTCTCCGAAGACAAGCAGCATTGCCTAGACATCATCTATGACCACAACCGTAAAGAACAAGATTTCTTCTTGGAGCAAATGAATCTTTTCAACATCAAGGACAAAGACTTAAGACTCTACGGACACTTCAGCTTCTCAGTAAAGCAAAAGCTGAAAAAGAAAATCGTGAGCAAAGAATTGCTATACCGCATCCTCATCGCAATGCTCTGTGCTTTGAAGGAGAAAAGCCTGCAAAACTACACCCCTTCCTCTCAAAACTCCGACAAGCGCGCATTGATAAAACAGTTTATAACCAATATGGAACTTTGGCTCATAGAGCTAGCCAATGGCGACCTAGACGAACTCTGCACCAGCCTATCCCACCTCTATGAGGAAAACGAGTACGGACTGGGCATCTTGCATACCAACATATACCATTGGCAGAAGAAATCCACAAGATACAGCAAAGAGAAAATCGCAGAAATGCTACGCAATAAATAATAATCAATCAACATAAAACGTCAAACAATGAATGAATCTTCCGACAGCCTACCACTAGAAGAACTAGAGAAGGCTCCCATGCCATCCATCTTCTCGTCACTGAGAGCTACCGTCTCCAAGCCTCTGCAAAGCGTGCTTGACATCGAGCACTACATCAAGTGCAACCAGCGTACAGAAATGCTTACCCAGCAATACCGCAAGCTCATGAACGTAGATACCAAACTGGCTGGCAACATCAAGCGCCAGTCGATTGCCATCTGCCCCTCCATCCAGTTTCTGCCAAAGGGTCGAACCCTGGAGTACTTCGACAAGGAGACCTACTGGCTCATGCTCGACTACGACCACGTTATCTCGCTTGTACTCGACGAGAAGGTGGAGAAAGCCAGCCATTCGAAATATGCCATGGCAGTGTATCGCACTATCAGCGGTAAAGGTCTCCGCATCCTGCTAAAATACATGCGACCTGCCGGATGCACCCTCACCGCCACCGAACTGCATCGCCTCGCCATCGACAAGGCGATGGCCTACTTCAACGACTTGCTCTCCATCAACGCCGACATCCAGTGTCGCGACATGACCCGTCTCTGCGGTCTTTCCCACGATGACAAGGCTTACTTCAACTGGAACGCTGAGCCGATGGAAATCACCCCCGAAGAGGTGACAAAGTTCTACAACACGGTGGTGAAAGAAACCCTCAATCCAGACAGTGCCCCTCCAGCCGACGCTTCTGCCAGCCGCCCAAGCCATCGCTCCAAGTCATCTGGCAAAGCCCACGACAGCGATGGAAGATGGCAAACTGGCATCGAGGAAATCACCACCCAGGTGAAACGACTCGCCGAGAACTGGGACATCCGATTTGAGCCAGAAAGCCACAACAAGTACTTGATGCGCTTTACCACCTTCTGCCACAACTATGGTGCCGACAAGGAGGAACTGAGCACATGGCTGCAAGCCGAATATGGCAGCGAGTACAAAGGCATCCCAGACATCGTGAAGACCATCTACAAGTTCACCGACAGTTTTGGAATCTGGAAGCTCAAAGCACCGGGCGAAGGTTACGGCAAGAATCCTGGCGTGAGAGCCATCCGACAATGGCTCTCCATGAGATACGAGTTGCGCAACAACACCTTCACATGCCGGGAAGAGTTGCGAGCCATCGACTTGCTGCATAGCAAATACCGCCAATGGACCGTCATCGACACCAAGCTAGAGAATTCCATCTACGACCAGATGCACCTCGATGGCCTGTGCATCGGTCAGAAGATGCTCCATGCCGTCATCAACAGCGATTTCTGCCCCGACTACAATCCGCTGCAAAGTTACCTGCAAGACCTCGACTTCACCTGGGAAGAGGGTAAGCACCCCGATTATATCGCCGAGCTTGCCAATATGGTGCATGTGAAGCACTATGAAGGTTACTATCACAGTCAGGAAGACTTCGTGTATGCCTTCAAGAAGTGGTTGGTGGCCATGACGGCAGGTTGGTTTACCAATCATATCGTGAACCATACGGTGCTCGTCCTCGTGGGCAAGGGAGGCATCTTCAAGACCACTCTTCTGGAGCACCTGCTGCCGCCTCAACTCAGCAGCTACTTCGCCAACGACTCATCTTCCGACTATCGCAGCAAGGACTTCCAGGAGATGGGCGCCAGCAAGGCACTGGTCAATCTCGATGAGTTTGAGTTTCCAGAAGGCAAAAACCTCAGTGCCTTCAAGAGCATGATTACCAAGCAGGAGTTCACCTTCCGCCGTCCCTACGACCGCTACCCTAGCATTCTGAAGCACAACACCTCATTCTGCGCCACCAGCAACAACGTCCACTTTCTGAAAGATAATATAGGGCGTCGCCTCCTCATCTGGGAGGTGGAACAAATAGACAATCCGACAACCCACAAGATAGACTACACCCATGTCTATGCCCAAGCCTTGACCCTCGCCAAGAAGGTGGCAGCAAACCAAAAGCAGATGAAGGAGAACGAAGAAAAGGACGCACAAGTGACGAAGGGGGATGAGTGGGTATATTGGCTGACCCAAGAGGACATCGAGAAGCAAAAATTGCACAACGAGTTGTTTAGGAGAGACAACCATCTGGCAGAGCAGATCCTACGTTACTTCCGAGTACCTACAAAAAAGGACGAGGAGGGTTGCAACCTGAAGTTTATGACAGCTTCTGAAATTCTCGATCGCATCAGCACAAACCCTATTTTCCGTCAGGAGTTCTCCTCATGCGACCTCATTCCCGTGATGGAGCGACTGGGCTTCAAGCGCATCCATCGCCACAATGGTGACGGTTGGTGGGTAGTGGAGAAAGACGGCAAGGAGATACTCGACGACCACGAGTTCAAGCCAGGGCAAGATGAGTTGTAAAGCTGAGAGATAGCACTCGTAAAGCTAAGAGATAGCTGTTATAAAGCTGAGAGATAGCATCCCGGAAACTATGAGTTAGCTATCGTAAAGCTAAGAATGACCTTCCTAAAGCTAAGAGTTTACATCATAAAACCTAAGAAGAATATGATAGAAGAAAGAAGTTATGGGAAGTCGGAGCTGGCGATGCTCTACTTCCCCCACAGCCAAAAGAAGATTGCCATCAACCGTCTGACACGATGGATCAAAAACATCCCTCCTCTCTATGAACAGCTCCAGCACTTCAACGTGAGCAAGGATGCCAACTTCTACAGTCGTCCGCAAGTGAAGCTCATCGTCGATTACCTCTGTGAGCCATAGTTTTCGACTACAAAGACAGCGTTTTTCGAAAAAAAGCAAAGAGAATGTCCCCTTGGACACACGATGGCACAGTTGGCATCATCGCCCCGAAAAATTGTCGTACCTTTGCATTGTCATTCAGAGAGGATGACTTAGCGACACCGAAGGCAAGGCGCGCCGCCTGGAGTAGAGCTAATCATAAAATTAACCACTAAAAAAACTTTTTTGCTTATGGTATTATTCAAATTGGTCAAGAACAACAACAAGAACATCGAGAAAGCTTATGGCAAGGTGTATGCCCGTCCCGTGGTGACACAGACCATCGGCATCAGCGAGTTGGCTGAGCATCTTTGCTCTCACAACACGGGTTTCTCGGCTGGAGCCACCCAGGGTTTGCTCACCGACATGGTGAAATGCATCCGAGAATTGGTGCTTCAAGGCATTGCGGTAAAGATCGACAATCTCGCCATCTTCTCATTGGGCATCAAGCCGAAGAAGGGTGCCGACTCTGAGGATGACTTCTCCGTGGCGAAGAACGTGGAGGGTGTGAGACTCCGTGCCAGAGCTACTGGCAACTTCACGAGAGAGAGCCTTGACATCAACGCTTCTCTCAAGAATTACGACTCGTTTGTGAAAGGTGCAGGGGATGACTCCCCTACAACTCCTTCTGGCGGTGGTGGCAGCACCTCGCAAGGTAGTGGCAGCACCTCGCAAGGTAGTGGCAGCACTACCACTGGTGGAGGCAGCGGTTCCTCTGGCGGAGGCAGCACTCCTAGCGGCGGAGGCTCGTCTGAGGGTGACGGCAACGTCAAGGAATATTAGTTGTTAGGGGGCGGGGGCTTCCCCCTGCTCTCCCTTTCCTTTCTTTATTCCTCTTTCCTTCACCTTTCCTATTATAAATGAATGTTTTACTTTTAATTTTTTAAGAAAATCATGAAAAAAGAGACTTTTAAGAATATCATTAATTTTATTATCACTGTGTTGACGGCGATTGCGAGTGCGTTTTGTGTTAGTTCGTGCAAGGGCTAATCGCCCTTTGCAAACCTATCTTTCCATTCTTCATTGAAGGATTTCAATTTTCCATTGTGGGATTTTTCCATTTTCCATTGAGGATTTTTCAATTCTCCATTGAGGATTTTTCGACACCCCTGTCCCCCTCTTACGAAGAGGGGGTCCTTA
>OIYR01001249.1_pt1 | contig 13111 bp, 8 predicted proteins | sample 1588221 | NCBI WGS metagenome assembly OIYR01 (sample SAMN03283292) | human gut metagenome | biome: human-associated habitat; material: feces | host: Homo sapiens | place: Peru | collected 2012 | reverse complement strand
GGTTCATGTAGTCGATATTGTCGAAGAAGCATGGAGTGCCGCCTCCGCACGAAATCACTACATTCTCAAACTCAGCCACCTCGTGCAGCAGGTTGTGCTCGATGCGGCGGAATCCTTCTTCGCCTTCAGCGTCGAATATCTGCTTCACAGTGCGGTGCATACGTGTCTCGATATACCAGTCGAGATCGTAGAATGTGACTCCAAGGGCCTTGGCGAGTGCCTTGCCTATGGTGGTCTTTCCGGCTCCCATGTAGCCAATGAGGATGATTCTAGTCATATTATATAATATTAAAAAAGCCCTACCCCCGGCCCCTCCCCCGCAGGGAGGGGAGTTATATGTAGTGTTAGCTTAAGCATACTGTTAATATATTTGTATGCTAATGATTATCGTATGCTAAACATACCACTCCCTTCCCTACGGGGGAGGGGCCGGGGGTAGGGCTTTTCTGTTATTTCTTAGCCGCTCTCTTCTTCGGAGCCGGCGGATTTTTAACGATGTCCATGCACTGCTCGTAGGTGAGTTCGGCGGCAGTGGCGTGCAGTTCGCGTGGGATGCGGTAGTTCTTGCCTTCGAAGGCGATGTATGGACCATATCTGCCGTTGAGCACTTCGAGGTTGGGGTCTTCTTCGAATTTCTTCATGTGGCGTTCTTCTTCACTCTTGCGCTTGGCTTCAATCAGTTCGATGGCGCGGTCGAGAGTGATGGTCATCGGGTCCTCGTCCTTCGGAATGGAAGTGTACATCTTGTTGTGCAGAACGTAGGGTCCGAATCGTCCGGCACCGATAGTCACGGTCTTGCCTTCGTATTCGCCCACGGTGCGTGGCATCTTGAACAGTTCGAGAGCCTCCTCCAGAGTGATGGTCTCCATGCTCTTGTCGGTAGGCAGCTGTGCAAAGCGCGGCTTCTCGTCGTCGTCGGCAGTGCCAATCTGCACTACGGGTCCGTAGCGTCCGATCTTCACGAACACCGGGTGTCCGCTCTTCGGGTCGTCGCCCAGCTTGCGTTCGCCAGCCTTGTGCTCCGAGCGGGCGTTCATCACCTTCTCAACGGTAGGCTCAAATTCTCGGTCGAAGTGCTGCATCATGTCGGTCCACTCCTCCTTGCCGTCGGCAATCTGGTCGAACTGCTGCTCCACCTTGGCAGTGAAGTTATAGTCCATGATGTTGGGGAAGTTCTGCATGAGGAAGTCGTTCACCACGATACCTATGTCGGTAGGCAGTAGCTTGCCCTTCTCGTTGCCCGTAACTTCCACCTTGCGAGTCGGTGTGACGATGAGTCCGCGCAATGTGTCGATTACGTAGGGGCGCTCTTCGCCCTTCTTGTCGCCCTTTACAACATATTCGCGCTGCTGTATGGTAGAGATGGTCGGGGCATATGTAGACGGGCGTCCGATGCCCAGTTCTTCGAGTTTGTGTACGAGGCTTGCCTCGGTGTATCGTGTGGGGCCCTGCGAGTAGCGTTCGGTAGATGTAATCTCGCGGCGCTTCAGAGTGTCGCCCTCATTGATTACGGGCAGGTTGTGCGCGAATTCGTCGCGCTGCTCGTTCTGCTCGTCGTCGGTCGACTCGCGGTATACCTTCAGGAAACCGTCAAATTTGACAACCTCGCCGTTGGCGATGAAGTGTTCGTCGGTGGTGCTTATGCCTATTGTCACAGTGGTCTTCTCAATCTGAGCCTCCGACATTTGGCATGCAGCCGTGCGCTTCCATATCAGGTCGTAGAGTCGGCGCTCCTGGGCGGTGCCCTCTATCGTAGTATTGCTCATGTATGTAGGGCGTATTGCCTCGTGAGCCTCCTGCGCACCCTTCGAGTGGGTGTGGTAGTTGCGCGGCGAACTATACTCCTCGCCATACAGCTTGATGATTTCCTCCTTGGCTGCGTTGATGCACAGACTTGAGAGGTTTACGCTGTCGGTACGCATGTATGTGATAAGACCGTTTTCGTACAGACGCTGTGCCACCATCATGGTCTGCGACACCGAGAATCCGAGCTTGCGTGCAGCTTCCTGCTGCAGTGTCGAAGTGGTGAACGGAGGCGCCGGCATGCGTTTGAGCGGTTTCTTGCTCACGCTCTCCACCTTGTGCTCAGCCTTCTTGCACTTGTCGAGGAATGCCAGAGCCTCGTCGTGTGTGGTGAATCGCTTGTCGAGTTCGGCCTTCACCTCCGACTGCGATCCGTCGGCGTTGGTTATGGCGAATATGGCGTTGATGCGATAGTATGGTTCGCTCTTGAACTGCTGTATCTCGCGCTCGCGCTCTACGATGAGTCTGACGGCTACTGACTGCACACGTCCTGCCGACAGAGCCGGCTTCACCTTGCGCCACAATACGGGCGAGAGCTTGAAGCCCACGATGCGGTCGAGCACGCGGCGTGCCTGCTGCGCATTTACAAGGTTCATGTCAAGGTGTCGTGGATTCTCTATAGCCGCCAGGATAGCAGGCTTTGTAATCTCATGGAATACGATACGGTTGGTCGAAGCCTCGTCCAGGCCCAACACCTCGCACAGATGCCACGAAATAGCCTCTCCCTCGCGGTCCTCATCGGATGCGAGCCACACCTTGTGTGCCTTCTTTGCGCTCTCACGCAGTTTCTTTACAAGTTCTTCCTTGTCCTTAGGTATGACGTATGCTGGCTGCAGCGTGTCCTTGTCTATGCTGATTTCCTTCTTTTTAAGGTCGCGTATGTGTCCGTATGAGGACATCACTTTGTAGTCGGAACCCAGAAACTTCTCTATGGTCTTTGCCTTAGCGGGGCTCTCGACAATCACTAAGTTTTCTTGCATGATTTTGCTTTGTGTTCTTTAATTTGGGCGCAAAAGTAAGAAAATTTTTGTTGTTACCTTATTATATGTCTATTTTTTATATTTTATTAAAAACTCAACTTTTGAGGTAAGAATTACATTTTGTGCAAGACTTTCAGTAACTTTGCATTTGTAACAATGTTTATCGATTATGGCAAATAATACTCTTTGGTCAGACGACTACTGGCTGCTTCTCATACAGTTGTATCAGAAGAAGCCTGCTGGTGTGAAATCCGAATTTTCGCACCCGGTTGTGGAATTGGGCATAGAGCTACACATACCGCCCCGTACCATATACGAACAGATGTGCGCACTCGAAAAACGCGCCACTCCGTCGCTCCAGAGGCTCTGGGCGCTGTATGCCGACAACCCCAAACGCCTCGCGCGCGACATCAAGCGACTCAAGCAGATGGCTGGGTTCGGCGACTCCGGACTGTTCTACGAAGGCGTGCAGACCACTCCCTCGTTCGAGCGCGACTATCGTCCTATCGACAATTCGTCGGACATAACGCCCGTTATGCTCGTCATAATCCTCGAACTCTACTTCGCACTTACGCCCAACACCATGGTGAGCGAGACCCCCGAGGTGCTCGACATGGCTCGACTGCTGTCGCTCAAGCCCGAGGAGATAGTGCGCATACTCGAGATATACCAGACCTTCGACCCCATCTTGAAGCGCAAGGCTGCCGACCAGTCGCCCATTGCCGACGAAGCAAAGCGGGTGTGGAAGCGCTATTACAGCGAACAACCCGAACTGCTGCACGCCGCAGCCGACAAGCTGAAGCTCTACTTCAGCTGAACTGATTGATACCGTCAACAACATCTATACACCACATCAACACGTCAAAAAATGAAACTCATACAAACACAGGAGCAGAAACTTCAGCAGGTGCAGCGTCTGTCGCAACAGCAGATGCTACAGGTGCACTTGCTTGAGATGCCCTTGACCGAACTCGAGCAGAGTGTCAACGCCGAACTTGACGACAACCCGGCTCTCGAAACCACTTCGCCTGAAGACGTTTTCGAGGGTGGCCACGTAGAAGGCAACGACTCTACAGCCTCGTATGGCGACGATTCGCAGCCCTCTTCGGGTGGCGAGGGCGCTTCCGACAACGACGACTTTGACGCACGCAACGAACGCGAGGAGCGCGATTCGGCTCTTACCGATGCCCTTGAGCGCATCGGCGGAGGCGACGACGACATGCCTACGGCAGGGTATACGGGTGGTTCGGGTGCCGACTCTGCCGACTATGAGGAGATGGTGTATGGCGACACAACGTCGTTCTACGACAAGCTGAAGGAGCAGATGGGCGAGACGGAGCTGTCGGAGAAGGACGAGGAGATAATGGAGTATGTCATAGGGTCGCTCGACAGCGACGGACTGCTACGCAAGGACAGCGAGTCGATATCCGACGAGCTTGCCATCTATCACGGCATCGACTGCACCATCGACGACGTAGACCGCGTGGTGCGCATACTGCAGACCTTCGACCCTGCCGGCATCGGAGCCCACACATTGCAGGAATGTCTGCTGCTGCAAATCAAGCGCCGCCCCAACGACTCGCTCAAACCTATGATGCAAAAGGTGATAACCGACTGTTTCGACGAGTTCACCAAGAAGCATTTCGACAAGATACGCTCAGCATTGGGTGTCGATGCCGACACCGCCGAACGTGTCATGGCTGAGTTGCGCCGCCTCAATCCGAAGCCCGGCTCGTCACTTGGCGAGACTGAGGGTCGCAACGTGCAGCAGATTACGCCCGACTTCATCGTTGACACCGACGACAACGGCAACGTGACCTTCACGCTCAATGGCGGCAACATACCCGAACTGAAGGTGTCGCCATCGTTTGCCGAGATGATGGAGGCTTACAAGAACAACAAGACATCGATGTCGCGACGCGAGAAGGAGGCACTGCTCTACGCCAAGGAGAAGGTGGAACGTGCACGCGGATACATCGAAGCGATAAAGGTGCGCCGCCGTACGCTCACCATCACTATGCAGGCCATCATCGACTGGCAGCGCCGTTTCTTCCAGGACGGCGATGAGGCCGACCTCAAGCCGATGATTCTGAAGAACATTGCCGACCGCACCGGACTCGACATTTCCACCATTTCGCGTGTCAGCAACATCAAGTATGCGCAGACCAATTGGGGCACATTCCCCCTGCGCTTCTTCTTCTCCGACGGCTACACCACCGACGATGGCGAGGAGCTGTCGACACGCAAGATAAAGCTCGCACTCAAGGACCTTATTGCCAAGGAAGACAAGAAGAAGCCCATGAGCGACGACGCACTGACTAAGGCTCTCGCCAAGCTCGGCTATCCTATAGCACGCCGCACCGTGGCTAAATACCGCGAACAGCTGGGGTTGCCAGTGGCAAGATTGAGAAAAGGGTAAAGGCAAAAGCAAAGCCCCACCCCCTGCCCCTCCCCCGTAGGGAGGGGAGTGATATGATTTGTTAATTGAGAAAAAATAATTATAGAAGGCTTACTAAGGCTCAATAAGGCATAAAGATGCCCAGTAAGGCTCAGGAATTATGAAAGAAAAGAATATTATTCTCGCAGCTCGCATTCTTAGCATGGTTTTCACGCCATTCTATCTGCCGCTTGTCGGACTGATAGCTCTGTTCACGTTCAGCTATCTCAGTCTGATGCCGTGGCCGTACAAGCTTACGGTGCTCGGCCTTGTCTACATGTTCACCATTCTCTTGCCCACACTGCTCATCCACTTCTATCGTGGCTATCACGGATGGACACTCATCGAACTGGGCAAGAAGGAGCGGCGTGTGGTGCCTTATCTGCTTTCAATCGTAAGCTACTTCGTGTGCTACTATGTCATGCACCGCTTCAACATACCCCACTTCATGAGCAACATACTCATGTCGGCACTCGTCATACAGATTCTGTGCGCCCTCATCAACGTGTGGTGGAAGATATCCACCCATACCGCTGCCATAGGTGGTGTGGCAGGAGCGCTGCAAGCCTTCTCGTTGATATTCGGATTCAATCCATTGGGATGGCTCTGCGTGGTCATCATCCTCGGCGGAATGGTAGGCACAAGTCGTATGATTCTGCGACAACACACGCTGCGCCAGGTATGCTACGGATTCCTCTTGGGATTGGTAGTGGCGTATATGGTGATATTGGGATTATAGCCCCACCCCCTGCCCCTCCCCCGTAGGGAGGGGAGCGATATGCTTTGCCAATCGCGTCTTTTTCCCATTGATTGAACTTGCAAAGTTCGACCAAAAGAAACAAAAGTATAGATATTAATCGTATAAATAATAAATTCAATAAACCAAAGCCCAACTCTACACATTACTCCCCTCCCTACGGGGGAGGAGTCGGGGGTAGGGCTTTTAAATAATTAATCATTATGTCTCCATTAGTAAGCATCATCATGGGCAGCACAAGCGACCTGCCCGTTATGGAAAAGGCATGCAAGTTCTTGAACGACATGCAGGTTCCTTTTGAAGTTAACGCACTCTCAGCCCACCGCACACCTACTGCAGTGGAAAACTTCGCTAAAGGTGCCAAGGACCGTGGTATTAAGGTCATCATCGCCGCTGCCGGCATGGCTGCTGCACTGCCTGGAGTAATCGCTGCCAACACTACGTTGCCCGTTATCGGTGTTCCTATCAAGGGTATGCTCGACGGATTGGACGCCATGTTCTCAATCATACAGATGCCTCCAGGAATCCCTGTTGCCACAGTGGGTGTGAACGGTGCCATGAACGCCGCCATCCTCGCCTGCGAGATGATTGCCCTCGGCGACGCTGAGATGGCAAGTAAGATGGAAGTATACAAGGCCGGACTCGGTGCCAAGATTGAGAAGGCAAACAAGGAGTTGGCTGAAATGAAGTACGATTATAAATGCTAAAATGACAGATCTCTTCAACTATCGCCGTCGCTCTTCATCGCCCGTTCAGGTGGGCGACTTGCAGATTGGCGGTGATGCCCCTATACGCATCCAGTCGATGACCACTACCAATACCAACGACACTGAGGCATGCGTAGAACAGGCAGAAAAAATAATTAAGGCTGGCGGCGAACTTGTGCGACTCACCACACAGGGCCGTCGTGAGGCTGAGAATCTGAAGAACATCAACGCCCAGCTCCGTGCTGACGGCTTCAACACTCCGCTTGTTGCCGACGTACACTTCAACGCCAACGTTGCCGACGTGGCTGCGCTCTATGCCGAGAAGGTGCGCGTCAATCCCGGCAACTATGTCGACCCGGCTCGTGTGTTCAAGAAGATAGAATATACCGACGCCGAGTATGCCGACGAACTGAAGAAACTTGAGGACCGCTTTGTTCCCTTCCTCAATATCTGCAAGGAGCATCACACAGCCGTGCGCATCGGTGTCAACCACGGATCGTTGTCCGACCGCATCATGTCGCGCTATGGCGACACTCCCGAGGGAATCGTCGAGAGCTGCATGGAATTTCTGCGCATCTGCAAGAAGGAGCAGTTTGACAACGTGGTGATTTCCATCAAGGCTTCCAACACAGTCATCATGGTGCGCACAGTTCGTCTGCTCGTCGACGAGATGGACCGCAACGATATGCACTATCCGCTCCACCTCGGCGTGACTGAGGCTGGCGAGGGCGAGGACGGACGCATCAAGAGTGCCGTAGGCATCGGAGCTCTGCTCGCCGATGGCATCGGCGACACCATCCGCGTGAGTCTGAGCGAGGAGCCTGAGGCTGAGATACCGGTGGCACGCCACCTTGTCGACTACATCACCAAGCGCGAAGGCCATCTCATGGTGCCCGCTACAGCATCGCCCGACTTCGACTGGCTGCGCCCCGAACGCCGCAAGACACGCGCTGCCGGAGGCATAGGCGGCTCTAATGTGCCCGTAGTGATTGCCTCGCTGCCCAACGGTCAGACATCGGCTGACGTTGATTTCTGCGCCGACACCAATCCCGACTACATCTACTGCGGCTCTTCGCTGCCCGCCAACCGCAAGGAAGGACAGAAGTATATCGTCGACTTCAACGCCTACACTGGCGCTAAGGACACCTATCCGATATTCCCCTACAACGCCACACCGTTCATTTCGAGCGTCAAGGCCGACGTGAAGTTCCTCGTCTTGCAGCTCGGTGCTCCGTCGGAGGAGTATCTGGCATGCCTCAAGGCTCATCCCGAAGTGGTGGTGATAGCCGTGAGCAACCGGCAGAACAAGCTGGGCGAGCAGCGTGCACTGACCCACGAACTGTGGACCAACGGACTCTTCAATCCTGTTGTCTTCGCCCAGATGTATCGCCACAGCGCCCAGGAGAAGGCCGACTTCCAGCTTGAGGCTGCTGCCGACATGGGAGCGCTGATGATTGACGGACTCTGCGACGGCATATGGCTGATGAACGACGGCGACATCACCGTGCGCGACATTGCCGACACCTCGTTTGCCATCCTGCAGGCAGCACGCCTCCGCACATCCAAGACCGAGTATATCTCGTGTCCCGGTTGTGGCCGCACACTCTACGACCTGCGCTCTACCATAGCCAAGATCAAGGCCGCTACAGCCCACATGAAGGGTCTGAAGATTGGCATCATGGGATGCATCGTCAACGGTCCGGGCGAAATGGCTGATGCCGACTACGGATATGTAGGTGCCGGACCAGGCAAAATATCGCTCTACAAGCAGAAAATGTGCGTGGAGAAGGCTATCCCCGAGAGTGAGGCAGTGGAACATCTGCTGCGCTTCATCGAAGAAGACCAGAAGAAAAAATAGCTATTTTTAGTTGAAAGCTATTTTTAGTTGAGAGTTGAAAGTTGAGAGTTGAGAGTTATGAATACTGAAATATTGCATATCATAACTCTTAACTCTCAACTTTCAACTCTTAACTTTTTTATTGCATATCATAACTCTCAACTTTCAATTCTCAATTCTCAACTAAAATCAACTCTCCACTGAAAAAACTTGTAGTTTTATTAATTATTTTGTAGCTTTGCATTATTGTAATGGCCATTAAATTAATGGCGGTTAAATTAAAATCAAACGCTTGCATTATGAAATTCTACGACAGAGAGAAAGAAATTGAGATATTGCGTCGCAATTGGGTGAGGAGCGAACGAGAGTCGCTCTTCACGGTGATGATGGGCCGTCGGCGTATTGGCAAGACAGCCCTGCTGCTGCGTACGCAGAACGAGCAGCGCATGCTCTATCTGTATGTGTCGAAAGACAATGAGCACGTGCTTGTAGAGAAATTTCAGCGAATTGCTGCCGAGAGCATTGGGTTGCAGATATACGGACGTATGGAGACGTTCGCGCAATTCTTTGAGGCACTGATGCAATACGGACGTGACAACCACTTCACCCTTGTGCTCGACGAGTTTCAGAACCTGCTGAAGATAAACCCTGCCATACCCAGTCATATACAGGACATATGGGATCGCTACCACAATTCTACTCATGTCAATCTTATAGCCTGCGGTAGTATATTCAGCATGATGCACAAGATTTTTGACAACGACGACGAACCGCTTTACGGTCGCAAGGATTGCGAGATAAGACTGCGTCCCTTCCGCATAGCTGTAATGAAAGAGATACTGCACGACCATAATCCGGAATACACTCCTGACGACTTGTTGTGCCTGTATATGCTCACTGGCGGTGTGGCAAAATACATAGGTCAGCTTATGGATGCCGGTGCCACTACCAAGGACAGCATGTTCGAATGGGTGACAGCAGCGGGCAGTCCGTTCCTTAGCGAGGGCACAGAGCTGATTATGGCTGAGTTTGGCAGAGACTACTCTAACTATCTGAGCATTCTGCAACTGATAGCCGGAGGCATGACTGTACAGAACCAGATAGACAACATCATAGGCAAGAATACGGGCACCTATCTCAAGAATCTGCACGAAGACTACAACTATATCAATCGTCTGCAGCCTATGTTCAGCAAGCAGGGCAACCGCAACATACGCTGGTCGATAGACGATTGTTTCTTCCGCTTCTGGTTTCGCTTCATTCTGCCCAACCAAAACCTCATAGAGATGGAGCGCAACGACCTGCTGCTCGAAATCGTCAAGCGCGACTACTGCGACTACACCGGACTTGTCCTCGAACAGTATTTCCGCCAACGCATTGCCGAGGAAGACCGCGTCACAGCCGTCGGCAACTACTGGGACCGCCAAGGCAATAATGAGATTGACGTGATAGCGCTCAACGACATCGACCGTACCGCACTTGTGGCTGAGGTGAAACGCAACCCCGAGAGATATAAGGAACATGTGCTGCAAGAGAAATATGACACCATACGACGCGAGTTTGCCAAGTATAAGGAAGTGAAACTTGTAGGTCTTTCGATGCAGGATATGTAGGCTGTAAGCCTCGCCAGACAATACAATATTTGCATTTCTAACCGCTCAAAACTATCAACTGAATGCACGAGGAAATCTTTAGCTCGAAATTCGTGAGTTTTGAGCGGTTATAGTTAACTTATTCTTAGTCAGTGTGTTATGATTTTCGGAACCGAAAATCGCAATGACAGACAACGTAAAAACCCTTCATTTTTTTGCAAAACGACTACATTTGCCTTCCAACTGTAGTCCTTTTACCTTTCAAAACGGCTACAGTTGCATAGCAAATGTAGTCCATTTGCACATCAAAGAAGCCTTAATTGAAGAGTAGGGGAGTGTTTTACTCTACAAAACCCTTCAATTAAGGCTTCCTGATTCTCTATAATCAATTTTTTATTTGTAACACTTTTTTACTGCCAGTACGATATTTGCATTGCAATGTAGTGGAAGAGGTATTTGTTTGATATGCAAATTTAATCAAAAATATGGTTAGTATCAATAAAAGATTTTGAGAAGAACATAATTTTGATTAAATTCGCACCCCAAAATATTACAATTTGAAAGACAAATAGAACAAATGTTGACAACAGAATTACTTTTTTTGGTTGGCTTTGTGATTTTTATCGCAGCCATATTAGTATTGGACATGCTGGTGATCGACCGCAAGGCGCACGTCGTATCCATAAAGGAAGCCGGAACATGGACGGCAGTATGGATAGTCCTGGCACTTGCCTTCGCCATATTCCTGTATTTTCATGGCGACATGGTGCATGGCATACAGAACTTCAACGACCTACAGGCGGTTTCGTCGCGCTACGCTGCCCATATCAAGCTCAATCCCGACGACTTTGAGGCGAGTCTGCAGCAGTATCGCCACTATATGACCATATCGTATATATCGGGCTATCTGATAGAGAAGACGCTGTCGGTAGACAACCTCTTCGTGATGATGATGATATTCGCATCGTTCGGCATCGACAAGAAGGAGTATCAGCATGCGCTCAACTGGGGCATTCTGGGAGCCATCGTGCTGCGCTTTGTCTTCATCTTTGCAGGTGCAGCCCTCATCAGCCGTTTCGAGTGGATATTGCTCGTGTTCGGTGTGTTCCTGCTGTACAGCGGCGTAAAGATGTTCTTGGACCGCAACAAGAAGGAAGAGATAAACGCCATGAACCATCCCGTGGTGCGCTTCTGCAACAAGCACTTCCACCTTACGCCGTTGGTGATGACCGTGATTTTCATCGAGTTCTGCGACTTGATATTCGCGTTTGATAGCATCCCTGCCGTCTTCTCTGTGACGCTCGACCCCTACGTAGTGTTCTTCTCCAACATCTTCGCCATTCTCGGCTTGCGTGCCCTTTTCTTCCTGCTCGCTGCCATAGCCGACAAGTTCCGCTATCTGAAGGTAGGCGTGAGCGTGTTGCTGGTGTTCATCGGTGTGAAGATGCTCGTACACGAATACATAGAGATTGGAGCCATCAGCTCGCTCGTATTCATTCTCCTTGTGCTTGCCGTAAGTATATGTGCCTCGATATTCATCAAACCAGCCACTACTGAATAAAGCAAATAGTGGTGTGGTCAAATGGAAGTTATCGGAATTTATATATATGTCCGATAACTTCCATCACATTTTCGGGACGACTTTTCAAAAATGTGGTCTAATCATAGCAAGCAATCTTTTTACTTTTTTACTCTTTTACTCTTTTACCTTTTTACTTTTTCACCTTTTTACTCTTAAAATAAGTAAAAACCCCCCTCCTCTCGCTTGTTTTAGGTAATTTTGCAATTTACAAATATAGAACAAACGATATACAAATGAGCTTAACAGGCATCATACGCAATGCGTTCATTCCCCGACAGCACAAGCTGGAACGTCATTTCACCGAACCGGAGGCACTGCAGCACGACGTGTTGCAGCATCTGCTGCATACAGCCGCAGGCACAGAATACGGCCGAAACCACCTTTTCGGCAACACACGTTCGTACGACGACTTCGTGCGCAACGTGCCAGTAAACACATACGAAGAACTCAAGGGCGACATCGACCGCATGCGCCACGGCGAGCCAAGCATCCTTTGGCCTGGCACCGTGAAGTGGTATGCCAAGTCGTCGGGCACCACCAACGACAAGAGCAAGTTCATACCCGTGTCGAGCGAGGGATTGCAGCGCATACACTATCAGGGAGGCACCGATGTGGTGGCACTCTATTTGCAGAACAATCCCAAGAGCCGCATGTTTGACGGCAAGGGACTCATTCTCGGCGGATCGCACTCGCCCAACTACAATCTGTCTGATTCGCTTGTGGGCGACCTCAGCGCCATCCTCATCGAGAACATCAATCCGCTCGTCAACCTTATACGTGTGCCAAAGAAGCAGACAGCGCTGCTCAGCGACTTCGAGCTGAAGCGCGACCGCATAGCCCACGAATGTCTCAACAAGAACATCACCAATCTCTCGGGCGTGCCCTCGTGGATGCTCAGCGTGCTGGTGCGCGTGCTTGAGATTACGGGCAAGGAGCACATCAACGAGGTGTGGCCCAATCTGGAGGTGTTCTTCCATGGCGGCATTGCCTTCACTCCGTATCGTCCGCAGTATGAGCACATCATCACAAGCGACAAGATGCACTATATGGAGACCTACAACGCATCGGAAGGATTCTTCGGCATACAGAACGATCCTACCGACAAGTCGATGCTGCTGATGCTCGACTATGGTGTGTTCTACGAGTTTCTGCCTATGGACGAGTTCGACAGCGACTCGCCCAACATCGTGCCTCTTGAGGGCGTGGAGATAGGCAAGAACTACGCCATGCTCATCTCTACATCGTGCGGACTGTGGCGTTATATGATTGGCGACACGGTGAAGTTCACATCTGTTCGCCCCTATAAGTTTGTCATCACCGGACGCACCAAGTACTTCATCAATGCCTTCGGCGAGGAACTTATCCAGGACAACGCCGAGAAGGGACTGGCTTACGCCTGCCAGAAGACGGGTGCCG
>OIYR01001248.1_pt1 | contig 13115 bp, 14 predicted proteins | sample 1588221 | NCBI WGS metagenome assembly OIYR01 (sample SAMN03283292) | human gut metagenome | biome: human-associated habitat; material: feces | host: Homo sapiens | place: Peru | collected 2012 | reverse complement strand
TGCTTTTTTGCAAAAAGCGTAGGTTGGATTTTGTTTTGTCGCAAGGTAGAGTTTTGAAAATGCTTTGATTTTTTTGAATTTATGGCTTGTCGTGCAAGGCTTATGTCTTGCTCGTAAGGCGATTAGCAAGCGTTTTTGTGCTTTGTTGGTAATGATAAACAAAAACACACTTTGAAATTGCAAAGTTTTGTAAAGACAAACTTAAAATTACAAAGTTTAGCAAGGACTGACGAAAACGCACTTTAAATTTGCAAAGTTGGTAATGATAGACAAAGCACGCTTTAAATTTGTAAAGAGTGCAAGGACAGACAAAAACACGCTTTAAATTTGCAAAGTTTGTTTGCGATAATGGGCTTTTTGGATTTTTTGCTCGTGGATTGCCACGCCGATTTCATAGGCTCGCAAGGACGGATAAAAGCGCACTCGCAAAGACAAAAAAAACATTTTTCAAAGAAAAGCAAAGATAAAAAATACTATCATTTAAAGCACTTACAAAAGCAAAACACTCTCATTGAAAATACTTGCAAAAGCAAAAAATACTCTTTTAAAGAAAAGTAAAAAACACTCTCATTCAAAGCAAAAGCAAAAAAACAAAGCCCGCTAAAAAGCGGGCGTTTTGAGAGCAAGGCTTGTTATTTGGCGATTTGGGAGTTGTGGATATAGCCTGTTAAGGCTTTGCTTTCATCTGTCTCATTTGGCGGGAAATAAAGCACTTTGAGCCATTTATCGTTGCCTCCGTCAAGCTTTTTTATGGTGATTTTGTCAAAGTCCTTTTTATAAATCGGCGTTAAAATCTCGCCACTTGTGGCTTTGCGTAAATTCACATAGTCATCTTTTGTCGCTAGCTTTATGCTTGGCAGCTTGTCGCTTACACTTGGCGCAGGGCTTGGCGCAACTGAATCTTGGCTTGAATTTGCGGTGCTTTGTGTCGAAGTATTGTTTGATTGTGGTGCAACATTTGGCTCTGAATACACTTTGATGATAAAATCAGCCAAATTTTTATTATATTCCGCAATTTCTTGCGCCCTATAAAATATCTTTTTAGACGCAGGTGGAGCAAGCAACGAGCTACATTTTTTATCAGCTATTTTTGTGGCAACTTCTATCAAATCACCAGTTGGACAAAGACTTTCTAGCCAAATATCATTAAATATAAATAGTGTGTCATAATTCTCATCTCTACTTCTTTTTGGTAAGATAAAATTCTTTTCTAAAAGAGCAGTTGGGCTTATATTTTGATTAAAAAACATAGCTTTCACCACATCAACAGCATTGCGCATCTTATTATTACTTGTCCTATCTATCTTGCTATAAGGATTTGAGACATAGAATTTATTGCCTTGTATTTGAAAAGATAAAGTTATGGTATCCCAATAATATTTGTGTTCAACACTATAATGTCTCACAATCCCTAAAACATTAGTTCGATTATGGACACCTTCGTTATCAATTTCATATTTTTTTTCTTTGTCATTATAAACAACCACTTGCGGAAAGGCAAGAAAAATTTTCTCACTTTGACTAATGACTTGTGAAAGTGGTAAATGCAAAGCGTTCATCACATAATCAAAAATTCTTTTGTTTTGGTTATCGTTTAACTCCTTCAAAAGCTCTCTACCGCCGGGCAAAAATTTATCGACATCTTTGCTTATCAAAGATAATAAACTTATGCTACCATAATATAAAGGTTCGCCATTAGCCTTATCATTTTCTTTGCCCATAAAGCTGAAATCAAAATCCACATAACCATCGTTTGCAAAATACGCTTGCATTCTCTGTTTTAATGTGTGAAAATCTTTGATTTCACAATAAGCAGTTACCAAGAAAGGCTTATAAATTTCTTCGTAAAGGTTGTTGTCATCACTCAATGATTTAACTTCCCAACTTACACTTGCACACATATTTGTCCATTTTTCAAGCATTTGCTTAAAAGTCGTGTTTTGATAAGTTTCAAACGGATAATTTTGCGCGACTTCTAGCGCCCCTTGACTGATAGTATTTGTAGAATTTTGTGTTTCTACATTTTCTTGTTTGACGCTTTGCAAATTTTCGCTTTTCGCGCTCTCGTTTTTGGACTCGTTTGAATCCCCACAACCCATTAGTCCAAAGGCTAAAACCATACTTACTAGCGTAAATACTTTTTTCATCATCTATCCTTTCAAATTTAGTTTTGAGTTAAGGCGCAAATGTGCCAAAACTGCTTTTTTGTGCTTTTAAAATAAGTGCCGTAAAAAATGTTGCTCTTATCTTGGGTAAAGGGCGAGTATTTATCAGGCGATAAAGCTAAAATTTGCTGATAAATTTGCCCATCTTTTATGGTGTCAAGGGAGACATTTAGGCTATCTTTGAAATTTAAGATAACGCCCTCATTTATCTTGTCTCCTGCCTCTAAAATCGCGCAAATGCTTTTGTCCTTGCCCGAATAACAAAGCATTAAATCGCCTTTTTGAATCGCCTCATACACTTCGCCGTGTTTTCGTGGCTCGCTTTCGCTTTTGTCGCTGGCATTGCTCCAAAGCTCGGTTTTTGTGTCTTTGAGCTTATCTTTGCTGTAAGGACTTTCTTTGTCATTACGCACTACGATAAAATAATTCATTTGCTATCCTTTGTTTGCTATAAGGCTTGCAAAATTTTGTCAAGGTTCTTTTTTCGTGTCTTTTTGCCGATGAAAAACAAATCTACAATTTGCCAAATAAGAAACCAAGAGCCTAATCCTCGTGCTATAACGCTCATTCCAGCAATATCTACAATTATACACAAGATAAGCATCCATAAGCGAAGTCCGCCGTGAAGTTTATCGCCTATCATAAACCTGCCTAAGCCAATCCAACCAAACAAAAAAGCACCTACCCAAAACACAAGCGCAGGGCTTTTAAGATTGAGAAAAGGTAAGTTTTTCATCAACTCGTCCTTTTTTGCTTCGCTTGTTTTATCAAGCTTTTCACGCAAAGCCGTTACGCTTGCTGGGTCTTTTGGCAGTTTATCTTGCAACATCATCATAATGGAAGCTGTATCCATAGTTTCTCCTTGTTTGTGAAATTTACCCCATAGGGTATGTAAAAATGTATTGTATCTTTGTATAACTACAAACAAAATATCCCATAGGATAAATGTTTGATGACATACAAAAACGAAAATTTTAGCAACGCTGATGATGATGAAATCGCGCGTTTTTATGAAAGCGTGTCGGCAAAGGTGCGCCGTCTGCGCGAAGAGCGCGGCATAAGTCAGCTCGAACTCGCCCTAGAAATCGGCATCAAATCAGTAGCCTTTTACTCGAACTGCGAGTGCAACAGGTATGGCAAGCATTTTAATTTAGAGCATATCTACAAGCTCGCAAAGGCTTTAAATGTGCCTTTGAGTGAGCTTTTTGCGGGCGATGAATTCAGCAAAATCGCACAAAATGATGAAAGTTTGAGCGAATTTTAGGCAAGTTAAACTTAAATTTTTCTTAAAGAAATGTGTCATTTGTTATTATTTTGTATTATAATTTTAAAAATTTGTAGATATAAAAGGAAAAAAGTGCGAATTCTACTGATACTTCGGGGCAATTACTTTAACGGGCAAAAGCTTTTTTTGGCGCAAAATCATTTAGAACCCTACACGATAGACTTGGAGGAGCTACGCTTTTTGGCGGGCGGCTATAAAATGCTCAGTAATGGCTACAAAAGCCTTGATTTTCGCAATGCCGAGAGCATTTTGCGGGCTTTGATGGATTTTTTACAAGTGCGTATGAATAAGGGGGAATTTTGCGTCATCAACGCGCCAAACGCCAACAACTCGCTGATAAAAGAATATAAAGACTTAGCGGACAAGCACCGCTACGAAATGTTTATCATCAACTTTGACGCGCTCAGCCTTGATGAGTGCAAGCGAAAAAACGCCGAGTTAGCAAGGCTTAGCGGGATTTTTATCCCTGAGCATATCTTAGAAGCTATACAGCATTCATTAGAAAAGGAAATTTTGCCGAAAAAATACACCATACTCGCACCTAGCGAGTGGAAAACTTGCCTTTACAAAATGAATAACCTCAACGCTTACAAAAAAATCCACCACATAGGCGATATACAAGGGTGCTACACCGTTACGCAAAGGGCTGTTGGCAAGCTCAAAAAAGATGAATTTTACATTTTTTTGGGTGATTATATAGATAGAGGCATAGAAAATGATAAGATTATCAAATGGCTACTGAAAATAAAGGATTTGGATAATGTCGTGTTGCTCGAAGGCAACCACGAAAGGCATTTCATCAAATGGGCAAACGGCGAGATGGCGAATTCAAAAGAATTTAACGAAAACACCTTGAAAGATTTTCGGCGGGGCAAAATCACGCAAGAGCAAGCAAAAAAGCTCTATCCGCACTTTAAAGAGTGCTTTTGCTATGAATTTGACGGCAAAATCATCTTTTGCTCGCACGGAGGGCTGAATTTTTTACCTAAAAATCCACAAGAGTTAAGCTTTGTGTGTAGCGAGGATTTGATAAGGGGCGTTGGCACTTATGAGGAGAGCAAGGCTATCGCTCAGCAATTTTGCCAAAACACTAAAAGCAATGTATATCAGCTCTTTGGGCATCGCAACCGCAACAAACTACCGATACAAGTGGCTGAACGGGTGTTTTTGTGTGAAGGCAAAGTCGATGCGGGAGGCTTTTTGCGCGTGGTGAGCCTCAGTAAAAAGGGCTTTGAATGCAAGGAAATAAAAAACTCCGTGTTTAGGCGGTAGATAAATGTGTGGCAAAAAGCGTTTTTAATGCCTTTGTGCCTTGCGTAAAATTGCGACTCTTTGGCTGAAAATGGTGATTTGTGCTTTGTCATCAATGCGAGAAAATTTTTGCGAATTTTGTTTGATTTGTCGCTGTTGCGAGGAGTTTTAAAACATTTTTTCAACTCCATTTTGCAAAAATTTAAATTTTTTAAATTTTTTCCGCAACTTTCAAAAATATCCTAAATTTTTTTTGAAATTTCTTTAAATTTTCGCTTTAAGTGTTACTATTTGTTACACATTTTAAATTTTTTTGCAAAAGTTGCCATTCATTTACCATTCGTTGGGGGGGGGGCTTTTATAATTTGCTTATCTTAAAAGTCCAAGCCTACACTAAAAAGCTTGTATTTTGAGAAATTTACTTTTTAAAGGACAGACAATGAAAAAGTTGTTTTTAGTTTTAAGCCTATGTTTAGGCTTTTCGGTAGGATTTGCCTTAGATGGCACCTTGCAAATTCAGTCCGTGGTAGAGCACCCGCAAACAGGGCGAGACACCACTATCAACCTTGGCACACATACCTTTGATGTGTTTAGGGGCGGACGCGAGTTAGTGCGCGAAGTGTATGGTATATGCCAAAACCCACCCGCAAAGGTAAAAACCTTTATCGCTAATCGCACAAATTTGGGCGAACGCGTAGAAGTTCTATTTGAGTATGCTAATCCAAAAAAGGAAAGCGGATTTGCCACTGTAATATACTGCACATATAGCCTCGGTGAATTTTGGAGAATAAATGAACGGACGATTAAAGATAAACCACTTGACGAGATAATCAATGATATTCTTAGAGGTGAATATGGTAGTTTTTCCTATGATTTTGCTCTTTTTATCGATGCGGCAAGGGCGGAGGCAAAGGCAAAAGGTGTCAATGTCAGCGTGCCAAACAAAACCATCACCATAAGCTTTGGCTCAAAGGTTATCAACGATGTGGGAGCGGAGAGTGTATCTATTTATCCTAGTCTTGATTATAAATTCAATGTCTATGATGACAGGCGCGAGCTGTGGAAAGCTACCTTTAACGCTTGCACTCAACTACGGGGCAATATCCTTAGAGAAATCAGCAATGGCAACACAAACCCTAGCGTGTCCGTGTGGTATGAGCATCCAAATGGTGGGCTTGCGGAGTTAAAGTCCTTAAAATGTTTCTTTAATGGCGATGGGAGATATGAAGGCTATTATGGAGATAACAGCGCTGAATATAAAAGCGGAGAAATCGATGCCCAAAGCATAAGCCAAGCCGATATAGAAAAATGGGCGGATGAAAGGGCTACTGATGGGCGTAGTAATACTGATGAGTTTAACAAAGACTTTGTGACTCTCATCGATGCAGCAAATGCGGGCGCAAAACAGGGCAAAAAGCAAGGCGGCAAAAAAGCAAATAAATAAAGTTTGTTTGCTTTGGGGTGCTTTTTGTGATGAGCTTGCGGGTTTAAGGGGCTTTGCCTTTGCGGCAAGCCCTTTGAATGCCGTAAAGGCTTGCTTTTTATATAAATGTGTCGTCATTGCGAGCCGATGAAATCGGCGTGGCAATCCACAAGCAAAAGCAAGCTAAACCAAAAACACTTCAACACATACCAGCTCACAAGGGCAACTGTGCCTAAGCCTAGCAAAACAGACGACACATAATGTCGTTTTTGCGGTTCTAACAAAATTTTTTTGATTTTTAATGAAAATATAAAAATTGTCTCTTAAAATTCAAGTAAAAAATTTAAATCATTTTTTAAATTTCAAACAAAAATTCAAATTTGACTTAAATTTTACTTTCTTTGGTTATAATTTCAGCTCATAAAACAAGCTATAAAAAGCGGAGAAAAAATGCAAAGACAAATCATCACTTACCCTGACAAAAGGCTGTTTGAGCGCTCTTTAAAGGTGCAAAATTTTGACGCGAACTTGCACGCCTTGCTTGATGATATGTATGAAACGATGATAAATGGCAACGGCATAGGGCTTGCGGCGATTCAAGTGGCTGAGCCTTTGCAGATATTTTTGGCGAATTTGCCCGATGAAAATGATGAGATAAAAAAAGAAAATTTGCTTGAATTCATAAACCCCGAACTTGAATTTATCGGCACTGAAAAGATACTTTGCAATGAGGGTTGTTTGAGCGTGCCGAATTTTTTTGAAGAAGTTGAGCGTTATAAAAGCGTGCGCGTGCGTTATCAAGACCGCTTTGGCAAGGCGCAAAGCCTTGAAGCAAGTGATTTACTCGCTGTTGTCTTGCAGCACGAGTTTGAGCATTTAAACGGGCATTTGTTCATCGAACGGCTTAGCTACTCACAAAAAAAGCTCTTTGAAAAGGAATTTAAAGCCGCCCAAAAGGCAAAAAAGAGCGGTAAAATGCTAAATTCAGGCGTTTTAAAAGCACAAAGCGTGCCAAAAGCCCCGCTAAAAGACAGAATCCGCCCCAAAGAGAGCAAGTGAAAAAGCTCAAAAGCGTGAGTTTAGGCGATGAGCTGTGTATCATCGATGTGGAAAGCACTTTTACAAGGGGTTTGCCCGGTTTTAGCATAGTAGGGCTGCCAAATTCAGCCATCAAAGAAAGCACCGAGCGCATAAAAGCCTGCTTGATGAGCAAAAACTACGCCTTTCCCGCCCAAAAAATCACCATAAATTTAAGCCCCTCAGGCATACCAAAAAACGGCTCGCATTTTGATTTAGCGATGGCGATTTTGATTTTGCTGCAAAAGCAAGAAAATTTAGAGCAAATCTTTGTTTTTGGGGAGCTTGGGCTTGACGGGGCTGTTAAAAGCACGAACGAGCTTTTTTCTTTGCTTTTGTTTTTGAGCGCAAAGGTGCAAAAAGCGCGGGTTTTAGTCCCCAAAGCCTTAGCCGAAAAAGCCGCGATGATACCGAATTTAGAAGTGTTTGCCGTGCAGGATTTAGATGAAGCTGTGGAGTTTTTTAGCCAAAATGAGTGTGAAAAATTTCGCGCAAACGCCACGCACCCGCTTTTTGCTAAACCTTTGATGATAGAAAATGAGCTTTTTATCCCAAATACCAGCTTTCCTTACGATTTTAGCGACATTAAGGGGCAAGAAAATGCGAAATTTGCTTGTCTCATCGCCGCACTTGGTATGCACAACATTTTGTTTGAGGGCAGTGCGGGTAGCGGCAAAAGTATGTGTGCTAAGCGTTTGGTGTATATAATGCCGCCGCAAAGCCTAAATGAAGTCCTACAAGCTAGTGCGTATCAGTCGCTAAACTCGAAAGATAGTGAGTTTTCAAGCATTAGAGCCTTTCGCAACCCGCACCACACCAGCACAAGGGCGAGCATTTTTGGCGGCGGCACAAAGGGCGCAAAAATCGGCGAAGTGGCGCTTGCAAACGGCGGCGTGCTGTTTTTTGATGAGTTTCCGCACTTTGGCAAAGTCATCATAGAAAGCCTGCGCGAACCGCTTGAAGATAACCAAATCCTAGTCTCGCGCGTGAATTCAAAGGTGAGCTATGAGACGAAATTTCTTTTTGTTGCCGCGCAAAACCCTTGTCCTTGTGGGAATTTGTTTTCGCCAACGCTGAGTTGTCGTTGCAGCGAACTTGAAATCAAACGCTACAAAAACACCATTTCAGCGGCGATTTTAGACCGCATTGACTTGTATGTGGCGATGGAAAAATCAAGCGCTGATGATAAAGGCTCAATTAGCTCGCGTGAGCTTAGTGAGCGTGTTTTGGCGGGCTTTGTCTTTCAAAAAAAGCGCGGGCAAAGGGAATTTAACGCAAAGCTCAAAGATGAAAATTTAGCGCAAATTTGCGTGATGGACAAAGATGCGCAAAGCACGCTGAATTTAGCTGTGGCGCGTTATAATCTCTCGCAAAGAGCTGTAAATAAAACGCTCAAAGTAGCTCGCACCTGCGCTGACTTGGAGCAAAAGGAGATTATCAGCAAGGCTGACATTTTAAAGGCGTTGAGTTTTAGGGTGAAACAAGCGTAAAAAAGCAAATTTGCTAAGAAATTTAAAAGATATTTTGTAACGCCTTACTTGCTGAGCAAAATTTAGTGTTAAGTGGCATTTGCTTTTATCAAGTGTTTTTGTGCTTTGCAAGGCGAATTTGGATTTATAAATTTTTACTTATTAAACCTCGTGGCGTTGCTGTCGTTTAAGGACAAATCATAGTAGTTAGCGTCCTCGCGCAAGGTAAAGCCGTAGTTTTGCCAGAATTCGTTACCTAAATCGTTGCTTTTAAAGGCAATCAGCGCGATTTTGTTGATTTTTTCTTTTTTGAGTGCAGCAAGGCAAAATTTCGTCATCTCGTGCGCTATGCCAAGCTTGCGAAACGCACTATGCACGCATACATGATAAAAGCCGCCCGTGCGCCCATCGTGTCCGCAAAGGATAGAGCCAACGATTTTGCCCTTTTTAAAGCCATTTTTGTCCTCATCAAGCTCGCAAACCGCGCTTAAATTTGGGTTGCGCTCGATAAAGGCAAGTATGTTTTCCTTGCTGTCATCAACACTTCGTATCCCAAAGCCCTTTATCTCGCACCAAAGCTCATAAACAAGCTCATAATCACTTTGTCTCATTGCTCTAATCATCATTTTAAGTCCTTTACAACAAACTCACGGCATTAAGTCCCGCACGCTCATCAAAGCCAAAGAGCAAATTCATATTTTGCACCGCTTGTCCTGCCGCACCTTTGATGAGATTGTCAAGTGCGGCTATGATGATGAGCCGTTTTGTGCGCTCATCAAGGCGGATATTTATATGCACGAAATTTGTGCCTTTAACAAAGCGCGTTTGTGGCAAAATGCCCTTTGGCAAGAGCTTCACAAAGAATTCGTTTTCGTAAAAACGCTCATAAATCTCACGCACTTCATCTTCGCTTAAATTTCGCGTTAAATTCACATAAGCCGTGCTTAAAATGCCCCGCTGCATAGGCACAAGGTGCGGGGTGAATTGCAAGGCAAACTCGCGCCCAGCCGCAAGTGCAAGCTGTGCTTCTATCTCAGGCGTGTGGCGGTGCGTGCTTACGCCGTAAGCGGCGAAATTTTCGTTTGTTTCGCAGAAAAGATTGTCCAAGCGTTCGTTGCGACCAGCTCCGCTTTTACCACTCTTTGCGTCTATGATGATGGAGTTTAGCTCAGCTACGCCAGCTTTTATCAAGGGATAAAGGCTCAAAATCGCGCAAGTCGTGTAGCAGCCAGCATTTGCGACAAGGCGGGCTTTTTTGATGTGCAAGCGATGAATTTCGCTCAGCCCATACACCGCTTCGCCTAAAAACTGCGGGGCTTTATGCTCTATCTTATACCATTTTTCATAAATTTGCGCGTTTTTGAGCCTAAAATCCGCACTCAAATCAACAACCTTGCATTGTGAAAGCACCTTTTCACTCACTTCTTGCATACAAAAGCCTTGCGGAGTAGCCGTAAATACGCAATCTAAACTTTGAGAAATTTCGCTCAATGCCTTATCATCGCATTTTAAATCACAAATCCCTTGCAAACTTGCGTAAATTTCGCTATATGCTCGCCCCTTAAAGCTGCGCGAGCCAAGATAAGCCAGCTCAACATTTGGGTGCGCTAAGAGCAAACGCACCAGCTCATAGCCTGTGTAGCCGTTCGCGCCTAAAATCCCTACTTTTATCTTTTTCATCGCTATCCTTAAATAAAGCTTCTATTATAGTATATTTTGCTTTGCAAATTTATAAATTTTTGAAAAAAATTGAATTTTCGTTTTGTGGAGAAGTATTGAAACGGAATTGAGTGTGGAGTTTTTGCTTTACAGATTACAGAGAAACGGATTAGTGAATACAGAATTTGTGGATTTTTCGCCTTTTATAAAGGCTCAAAATGACAATGCCCTTGTAATTTTGATGAAATTTGTCATACTGAGCCTTTGGCGAAGTATCCATACAGAAAACGGAGGACAGAATGCGGAACACAAAATTTGTCATAATAAAAAGCACAAAAGCACAGACAGCTCTGCACTTTTGTGTAAAAAACTTAATCAGGCTTTGTTAAACCGTATTTTTCTTGATAGTCTTGGATAAAATTAGTAGAACTGCCCATGCCTATATTAGCTCTAAACAGTGGTTTTGGGCTAAATTTAGGTAAAATGCATGTGATACTAACAACAGCGTTAAGGCTTACTTTGACAAAATGCTTGGGATTAGGGCTAAATTTGGGTTAAAAAAAGTAAGTGTAAGCTCGTCTTTTTCGTAGTTTTGACAATACCTTTCAAACTGCTCGCTCAGTAAAAGCAGCCATTCGACAAACTCATCGCTCGCAGGTCCTTCAAATTTGTCAGCTTGGGCGAGTAAATCCTCGCAAAAAGTGCAAAAATCAACTATTTGAGTGAGTTCAAGTCGCTTTGCCGCCCATAGTAAGTTATGTGAAAGCGTATCAAGCTCACGCAAACCCTCTTTATACAGCTCTTTGCTCTTGCTGATTTTGATGATTGCTGGTTCAAAATTGTCGCACAAAACCCTGAAAAAGTGCAAAAACTGCTCCACTTCTTCATAGCGAAAATTTTGCTCTAAATTCGCCAAAATACCCATTTAATGCTTTCTCCACATTGATGATGAATACTTTTAAACTCATCAAATTTAAGTCATTTTTTAAAATTGTAAGCAAATTCTAGCAAAATTTGGCTAAAATTGCGTTTGAAATTTGAAAATTTAGGGCAAATTTGTATGGATAGGATTGTAGAGATAGAAAAATTCACCCCCGATGAAAACTACGAAAACTCGTTGCGTCCGTCAAATTTTGATGATTATATCGGGCAGGAGAGCATTAAGAAAAATTTAAGCATTTTCATCAAGGCTGCTAAAAAGCGCGCTGAATGCCTAGACCACATACTTTTTAGCGGACCTGCTGGACTTGGAAAGACTACTCTTGCGAACATTATCGCTTATGAAATGGGCGCAAATATCAAAACCACAGCCGCTCCGATGATAGAAAAAAGCGGGGATTTAGCGGCGATTCTTACAAATTTGCAAGATGGCGATGTGCTTTTTATTGATGAAATTCATAGGCTTTCAAGTGCGATTGAGGAGGTGCTGTATCCAGCTATGGAGGACTTTCGCCTTGATATAATCATCGGTAGCGGACCTGCGGCGCAAACCATAAAGATAGATTTGCCTAAATTTACGCTCATTGGCGCGACTACAAGGGCTGGAATGCTGAGTAATCCTTTGCGTGATAGGTTTGGTATGCAGTTTCGCCTTGAATTTTACAGCGATAGCGAGCTTTCTACCATCGTCAAAAAGGCGGCTGTCAAGCTTGGCAAGCAGTGCGACAAAGATGCCGCCCTTGAAATAGCAAGGCGTAGCCGCTCCACGCCACGCATAGCCCTGCGACTTTTAAAGCGTATAAGGGACTTTGCTGAGGTAAAGGACGAGCAAAGCATTAGTTTAGAGCGAGCGAACGAGGCTTTAAACTCGCTAGGTGTCAATGAGCTGGGCTTTGACTCTATGGATTTGCGTTATTTGGAGCTTTTAACAGCGGCAAAAAGGCGTCCTGTGGGGCTTTCTAGCATAGCGGCGGCTTTGAGTGAGGATGAAAACACCATAGAAGATGTCATTGAGCCTTATTTGCTTGCAAATGGCTACATAGAGCGCACCGCAAAGGGACGAGTGGCGAGCTTTAAGAGCTTTGAGGTGCTGAAAATTCCCTTTGAAAAGAATTTGTTTGATTAGCGGTGTTATAATTTACGAAATTTAAACGAAAGGACAAAAGATGAGAAAAATTCTTTTTCTTGCGCTAATGCTTGTAGGCTTTGCTTTTGCTGAGGGCAAGGCAAAAATCGAGCTGCACCAAAGCCCTTATTGTGGGTGCTGCGGAATGTGGGTGAAATATATGCAAAACAAGGGCTACACGCTTGAAGTGCGCAAATATAGCGATTTTTACAAGCTCAAAGACGAACTTGGCATAAAAAACGAGTTTCAAAGCTGCCACACGGGGCTTGTGGAGGGCTATGCTGTTGAAGGGCATGTGCCTGCTGATGCGGTAGAATGGCTACTGCGCGAAAAGCCAAAGGATGTCATCGGCATAGCGGTGCCGGGTATGCCGATGGGGAGTCCGGGTATGGAGCAAGGTGGCGAGGACGAGGAATACCCCGTGGTGATAATGTTTAAGGACGGCTCACACAAGATTTATGGCACTTACAAGGGGCATAAACTCATCAAAAAGGGCTAAATTTAGCCGAATTCACGCTTGATTTTTGCAAATTTGAGCGTGGATTTGTGATTTTAGACAAATTCTATAAAATTTTATTAAAAATCAAAGTGAGTGAAAAATTTTGACAAATTCAAAAGATTTATTTTACACATTTTGATGTTTCTTTTGACATTGTTTTGACAAACGCGTTAAAAAGTGTCAAATGCTTTTTGATTAGTGTGCGTTGTGGTGGGCTTTTAA
>OIYR01001247.1_pt1 | contig 13127 bp, 9 predicted proteins | sample 1588221 | NCBI WGS metagenome assembly OIYR01 (sample SAMN03283292) | human gut metagenome | biome: human-associated habitat; material: feces | host: Homo sapiens | place: Peru | collected 2012 | reverse complement strand
CCACCAAGAATCGCACCGGTGCAGACAATGATCATTCCGATCGCTCAGCATAAAGAAGGTGTTCTTGATAAGGCAAATGAACTTGTTGATACACTGAAGGCAGCAGGATACAAAGTGAAAATCGACGATTCTGACAAAGCACCTGGATGGAAGTTCAGCGGACAGGAGATCCTTGGAATCCCGACACGTATCGAGATCGGACCGAAAGACATCGAGAACAATCAGGCAGTTATCGTACGCCGTGATACAAGAGAGAAGATCGTTGTTTCTCTGGATGAGCTTACAACAAAACTTGCTGAAGTTCTTGAGACAATGCAGAACGATATGTTCGAAAGAGCAAAAGCATTCCTTGATTCTCATCTTCACAGGCTTCGTCTCCACACCACATTGCTTTTATAAATCCTGGTTTTGAGTTCATTATTTCTTCAACTTCTTCTAAGTCTTCAATGTCTGGTTCATCATCTGTGTCATCTTTAAGAACGTCTACACCTAATTCTTCAAATACGTCGAATACTTTATCAATTTGATCTGGTGTTACATCACCTAATTGACTTGCAAGTTCTCCATAAGTAATTTTTCCACTTTCTTTTGCAGATTTTAATATGTTATAAACTTTGTTATTCGCAATTTCTTCCTCTGTTTGTGGATTTTCTATTTTTTTAAGTTCTTTTATTTTCTTTTTACTATCTTTAACTTCTGTTGCTTTTTTATTTTCTTCTTTATTAGCTTTAGCTTCTGTTGTTTTTTTCTTTTCTTCTTTACTAGCTTTTACTACTTCATCTAATTGTAGTTGTTCATTTTCTGCAGTTGTAGCTTTTTTCTTTTTAGTAGTTTTAATTTCTTCGTTTTCTGTTTCTTCTTTTTTAGCTCTGCTCATACTTTCCTCCTATTTCATTTTAGCTAATTGCAAAATAATTTGACTTAGCTCTCTTTCAAGACTAGTTATTTCCTCTTTTGTACCTGTATTTGCTTCTAGCTTTGATAATATTTCATTTTTTCTTCCGTATAAGTCTTTCTTTAGTATAACTATTAATCATATCTTCTATGCACTTATCTATATCTGATATTTCATAATCATCTGCCATAATTTTTGTACATTGGCTGATTAATTCTTTTTCTTCCATAGAATCTACTATATTGGTTACACTCTTGTTGCTATCTATTGCTTCATATATTTTTTGTAATATTTCTTTGTTTAATGAATATTTAAAATCCTCTAGTTGTATATTTTCTTTAATCTTTTTTCTATTTATTTCATTTCCATTTATAAGTAAATATATTATTACGTTTTCTCTTCTTATTATGGACTCATCAACTATTGTTTCATTTTTTCTTTTTATAACTGGTTTTACTTTGATTTCAGCTTGAATTTCTTTGTTTTTATTTACATATTTTATTTTGTTAATTTCAGCATATACTGCTTCTTTTGAGATTCCATAATTTCTTGATATGCTATCTATTTGAATTTCTAATTCTATTTGACTTTCTATACTTACTAGAACTTTTGCAATTTCTTGTAAAAATTTGATTTTATCATTTGTATTATCCAAATTGTATTGCTTTCTTAATACTTTTATTTTGAACTCTACTAATGAGATTGCATTTTCTATAAGTAAATTGAAGCCTCCACTTCCATACTTGATAACATATTCATCTGGATCTTTTGCACCTTCCATTTGAAGTATTCTAACATCGCATCCTAAATTTTTAAGAATTTCTAAACCTCTCATTGTTGCAGCTTGACCTGCTCCATCTGAGTCATAGCTTATTATAACTTGTCCAGCATATTTTCTTAGTAGTCTGCCTTGTGCCTCTGTTAATGCTGTTCCAAGTGATGCTACTACATTGGTTATACCTCTTTGATATAATGAAATTGCATCCATATATCCCTCGACAATTACAATTTTATCTAGATTTCCTTTTTTGGCAATATTTAATCCAAATAAGTTTCTTCCTTTTGAATAAACTATGTTTTCTGGTGAGTTTATATATTTTGGTAATGACTTATCTAAAACTCTACCTCCAAAAGCTATTACCTTCCCTCTGATATCCATTATTGGTATCATTAGTCTGTTTCTAAATCTATCTATAAATTGTCCTCTATCATTTCTGTTTACTAGGCTTGATGCTAATATTTCTTCATCTGTAAACCCTTTTTGTTTTAAATGTTTGTATAATTCATTATACGTTCCAGAATATCCAATTAGAAAAGATTTTAAAGTAGTATTATTTAGTTTTCTTGTTTTTACATATTCCTGTGCTGGTTTTGCAGTAGGTTTATATAAATTTTCATGATAAAATTGAGCTGTTTCTTCATTGATTTTATAAACTTTGTCTTTCATGAATTGACGTTTGTTATTTTGATCATTTTCTGATGTTGGTAATTCTATACCAGATCTATCAGCTAAAAATTCTATCGTCTCTCTGAAATCTAAGTTTTCAATTTTACTTATAAAATGAATTACATTTCCTCCAACACCACATCCGAAACAGTGAAATATCTGTTTATCGGGCGAAACAGAAAAAGAAGGAGATTTTTCTTTATGAAAAGGACATAATCCGAAAAAATTTCTTCCACTTCTTTTTAATGTTACATATTGTGATATTGTATCAACTATATCATTTGAGGATTTAATTTCATCAATTAATTCTTCACTATAACGTACCATTTTATTCCTTTCTTCTAATAATATTCGACATAAATTTCTTAAATCCTTCCAAGGTTACATAATTTTTTACAAAAATATTTCATTTTTATAAAAAAAAGCGAACATGTTGTAATGTTCGCTTAGATTTTATTATTCATATTTTACTACTGAGTGGTTTGCTAATGATTTTTGTACATCTATCACTCTTTGATTTTCTGATCCTCTCCATTGTATTGTAGGATTTCTTTTTTCATCTACATATTGTCCGTCTACAAGAACATCAATGTATTTCATTACTTCTTTGTCTTTCAAATTATTTTCAAAGTTGAATCCGGTCCATGCCCATACTGTTTTGTTAGGAAATTTCTCTTTAAATTCTTTTGCTAATTTTGTTGTTCCTTCAATATTTTTGGGATGCATTGGTTCTCCACCAAGAATTGATAATCCTGCAATGTGGTCTTTATCACATAAATTTAATACTTTTTGAATTGTATCTTCTGTAAATTCTTCGCCTTTTGTAAAATCATGTGTTTCTGGATTAAAACAGTTTTTACAGTTAAATGCACAACCTTGCATAAAGATTGATACTCTTACTCCTGGTCCATCTGCTATATCCATTTTTCTAATCTTGTTGTATCTCATAATTATCTTCCTTTCGTAATATGTAGATATTTATTTATGCATCTTTGTTATCGATGTGTAGTACTCTTTCTTTAATTTCTTCTGTTCTTCCTTTATTCCAGAAATTACTTCCTATGTATCCGCAAGTTCTTCTCGCAACGTTTAATTTATCATGATCTCTATTTCCACAGTTTGGGCAATACCATTCTAAGTTATCATCTATTAAGATTTCTCCTGTGTATCCACATTCTTGACAATAATCTGATTTTGTATTTAATTCTGCATACATGATATTGTCATATATAAATTTAATTAATTCTATTACTGCTTCTATATTATTTTGTAAGTTTGGTGTTTCAACATATGAAATCGCTCCACCTGGGCTTAATTGTTGGAATTTACTTTCTAATTTTAGTTTTGTGAAAGCGTCTATTTCTTCAAATACTGGAACGTGGTATGAATTTGTGATGTATTTTCTGTCTGTTATTCCAGGAACTTTTCCAAATCTCTTTTGTAAACATTTTGCAAATTTGTATGTTGTTGATTCTATTGGTGTTCCATATACACTATAATCAATATCTTCTTTTTCTTTCCATTCAGCACATTTATCATTAAGTTTTTGCATTACTTCAATTGCAAATTCTTCTCCTTCAGCTCCATCTGTATGGCTCTTTCCTGTCATATATTTTACACATTCATATAATCCTGCATATCCTAAAGATATTGTAGAATATCCTCCATGTAATAATTTATGAATTGATTCTCCTTGACCTAATCTAGCTAATGCTCCGTGTTGCCATACGATTGGTGCAACATCACTGATTGCTTGAGCTAATCTTTCATGTCTTATTTTTAATGCTGTGTGGCATAATTCAAGTCTTTCGTCAAATATTTTCCAGAATTTTTTAATGTCTTTTGCTGAAGTCAAAGCTACATCTGGAAGGTTGATTGTTACAACGCCTTGATTAAATCTTCCATAGTATTTTCCTTTTCCTTCAACATAATTTTTAGCATTTGCTATGTTTCCTTTTATTCTGTCTGGTGTTAAGAATGATCTGCATCCCATGCATGGATAACAATCTCCATCACCATATTGATTAACTTTTACTTGTTTCATAACTTTTTCGCTTATGTAATCTGGAACCATTCTCTTAGCTGTACATTTTGCTGCTAATTTTGTTAAATACCAATATTTGCTTCCTTCTTTTATGTTGTCTTCTTCTAGCACATATAATAATTTTGGGAAAGCTGGTGTTACATACACACCTTTTTTATTTTTAAATCCTAATATTCTTTGATTTAAGAATTCTTCTATTATCATTGCAAGTTCATCTTTGTATTCTTCTGTTTCGCCTAAATACATGCATACACTTAAGAATGGTGCTTGTCCGTTTGTGTTTGTCATACTATTTACTTGATAATTAAATGTTTGAACTCCATCTGCAACTTCTTTTTTAGTATCTTCCATTGCAAACTTTTTGCATTGTTCTTCACTTAATTTTCTATCTTTATATTTTTTATAATATCTATCATAGCTGTATTTTACGAATGGTGCTAAATGGCTAAGTGAAACTGTTGCTCCACCATAGCTTGATGATGTTACTGCTAATATTATTTGTGTTGCAATTGTTGCTGCTGTAATAAATCTGTGAGGTTTTTCTATCATAACGTCATTGATAATTGTTCCATTTTGTAGCATATCATCTAAGTTTATTAATTCACAATTATGTAGTGCATTTTGTGCAAAGTAATCTGCATCATGGAAATGGATTATTCCTTCATCATGTGCTTTTACAACATCTTCTGGTAATAAAAATCTTCTTGTTATATCTGTACTTGTAATTCCAGCAAGATAATCTCTTTGTGTTGTAACAACTCTAGCATTTTTATTTGAGTTTTCATTGTTCCAATATTCGCTTTCTCCATCAATTAATTCTTTAATTGATTGATCAGTTGTATTTGATTTTCTAACTAAAGCTCTTGTATATCTATATGTGATATATTTTCTGGCTAAATTATATTTTCCTACTTCCATTAATTTTTCTTCGATGATGTCTTGAATGTCTTCTACTAAGATTCTATTTTTTCTTAATTCTCCTATGTAGTTTACAATCTCTTCAATTTCTTCTTCTGTTGCCTTATCTTTTCTGCTTACTTCTGCATTTGCTTTTCCTATAGCTTTTCTGATTTTCTCATCATCAAATTCTACTATTTTTCCATCTCTTTTGACTACTTTCATGATTTCCTCCCTAATTAGTAATTCTAACTGCAACTTTTTTGTTTATATTTTTTGCATTCGATGTTTGTATTTTACCACGCAAAAATATAATGTCAAATGAATAAAGGTTATGTAATCTTCATGCTGTAGTGCCTATATTTCAACGTTTTTTAGATTACGTTTTTACAGCTATTTTTTAGTTACTTTTGAGTTATCACTCTTAGTTCTAGTATTTGCTCATTTTCAATTACAATTCTTTTACATTTTTTATTTTTTAAAAAAATCATTTTTTCATTTTTTCTATTTTTTATTATTTTTTATTTTTTATCATTTTACTTTTTTTAGTCTTTTCTCTTATTTCTACGCTGTTGCACGTTTTTTCACTCTTATCCATTATTTTGTATTTTTTTATTTTTTCAGAAAATCATTTTTTTGTTTTCCTTTGTATATAGTTGCTATTTTTTGTATCTTATTTCCTTTCAAAATGCCTCTATTTTTTATTTATATATTGAGTGCATAAAAAAATACACCCTCATGCATAAGGGTGCATTTTGTCGATTCTTGTTCTATGAATTAAATATTTCATTAAATTCGTCGCCTTCAATTTTCTCTTTTTCCATTAATATATTTGCTACTCTTGTTAATTTATCCATATTCATATTTAGTATTTGCTCTGCTGTTCTATATGCTTTATCTATTATTGATTTTACTTCAACATCAATTTCAGCTGATGTTGCTTCACTATAGTTTTTAGTATGTCCAAAGTCTCTTCCAAGGAATACTTCTTCTTGTCCTGTTCCAAATGTTATTGTTCCTATTTTGCTACTCATACCATATCTTGTAACCATATCTCTTGCAATCTTTGACGCTCTTTCTATATCATTGCTTGCTCCTGTTGAGATATCTCCTAATACTAATTGTTCAGCAACTCTACCACCAAGTAATGATACAATGTTTTCTTCCATTTCTGTTTTTGACATAAATGATTTATCTTCTGTTGGTCTATACATTGTATATCCTCCAGCCATTCCTCTTGGAACAATTGATATTTGATGTACTTGATCTTGTGTTGGTAAGAATTTACTTACAACTGCGTGACCAGCTTCATGGAATGCAACTAGTTTTCTTTCCTTTTCACTAATTACTTTTGATTTCTTTTCTGGTCCCATTGTAACTTTGATCATTGCGTCTTCAATATCTTTCATTGTGATTTCTTTTTTATCATGCTTTGCAGCTACTAATGCAGCTTCATTTAAAATGTTTTCTAGGTCAGCTCCAACGAATCCTGCTGTATTTTTAGCAATTGTTCCTAAATCAACGTCTTCTGCTAATTTTTTCTTTTTAGCATGTACTGTTAATATTTGTTCTCTTGCTTTTACATCTGGTGGTGCAACTACGATTTGTCTATCAAATCTTCCTGCTCTTAATAAAGCTTTATCTAATACGTCTGGTCTGTTTGTTGCTGCTAATACTATAACACCTTCATTTGGTGCAAATCCATCCATTTCAACAAGTAATTGGTTTAATGTTTGTTCTCTTTCATCATGTCCTCCACCAAGTCCTGCTCCTCTTTGACGTCCAACTGCATCAATTTCATCTATGAATACTATACATGGTGCATTTTTCTTTGCTTGTTCGAATAAATCTCTAACTCTTGAAGCACCAACACCAACGAACATTTCTACGAAGTCTGAACCACTTATTATAAAGAATGGTACTCCAGCTTCTCCAGCAACTGCTTTTGCAAGTAATGTTTTACCTGTTCCTGGATGTCCTACTAATAAAACTCCTTTTGGAATTCTTGCTCCCATGTCTGTGAATTTTTTAGGATTTTTCAAAAATTCTACTACTTCTTCTAGTTCTTGTTTTTCTTCTTCAATTCCTGCAACATCTGCAAATGTTATTTTATTCTTATCTGCTGGTGTCATCATTCTTGCTTTTGATTTTCCAAAAGACATTGTTTTGTTTCCACCTTGTGAATTTGGATTCATGAACATAACCCAAATAAAGAATATAAATACCATTAATAGAATTGTTGGTCCGAAAGCTTCTAATATAGTTAAAAACTTAGATTCTTCTGCTTGAGAAAGTTCTATTTTTCCATCAGCTAATTGATCAGATATTTTATCAATAAATGTATCCAAACTTGGAATTGTTACTGTTTTCTCAACTTCATCATCTTTTATTTTTACGCTTGCTGTTTTGTTGTCATCACTTATTTCGATAGTCTCAACTTTTTCATCTTTTATATTTTTAAGCAATTCTGAATATGACATTCTTTTATACATATTTCCGCTTATAGCTGAGATTATCATTATAAATATAATTAATAATACAAGCCACATTGTAACTTTTTTAATTCCACTTTTCAAATTATATTTCCTCCTTAGTATGCTATAAATATATATTCTATTTTAATATAGCATAACTATTTTTTATTTACAACAAGATTTTGGAAATTGAAATATTATTGTAATATCTGTTACTTATATTACTTTTTGTATATATATTCTCTTATTTTTTATTCCAATTTCAACATTTTTTGTAGGCCTTGTGAATTTATTTCCAATATTATTATTGCATAATTTTATTATGTCTTCCAAATTTATTCTTTCTATTCCTTGAGTTGATCCAGCTACTACTGTTATTGCTTGCATAATTAATCTTTTTTGTATTACTTTTTCTTGATTATTAAATTTACTTACATTAAATTCAATTTTCTCTGGTTCTTCTGATATTATAATTTCTTCAAATTTTTTCTTTGTTTCTTCTTCTACAAATTCTTCCTCTTCTTTTACTATCTCTGATAGTCTATTCATTGTGTTTATTATATTCGGATTGAATTCTCTCTTTAAATAAGGAATTATTATATTTCTTATTTTATTTCTTGTATATGTATTATCATCGTTTGATTCATCATGTCTTGGATTTATTTTATTTTCTTCGCAGTATTTTTCAATCTCTTCTCTTGGTATTTCTATTAATGGTCTAATATATTTTCCTCTGCTTGCTTCAATTCCTCTTAAACCATTTAATCCACTTCCTCTTAGTGTATTCATTATTATAGTTTCTACTCTATCATTTAAATTATGTGCTATTGCTATTTTATTTGAGTTGGTTTTATTTAGAACTTCTTCAAAAAAGTTATATCTTACTAGTCTTCCTGTTTCTTCTAATCCTCTTTTTTCTTTTTGTGCCTTTTCTTGTATATCGGCATGTTTTATAAATAGTTCAATATCATTCTTTTTGCAAAATTCTTTTACATATTCTTCATCTATTATAGCGTTTTCTCTAAGCATGTGGTTTATGTGTGCTACATATATTTCTAAGTCATATGCATTTTTTAATTTTAGTAATACAGTTAGTAATGTCATTGAGTCTGGTCCGCCAGATACTCCCACTACTATTTTGTCACCTTTTTGTATCAAATTATATTTTGCTATTGTTTCTTTTACTTTATTTTCTAGCATTTTTCCTCCTAAGCATAAGAGCGCTATTAATAGCGCTCTTGTTAATTGTTTTCATCTCTATATTTTTCTATATTTGCAAATTTTGTATAATTTCCTAACCATAACAATTCAACCGTTCCTGTTGAACCACCTCTGTGCTTAGCTAATATTACTTCTGCTATATTTTTCTTTTCGCTATCTTCATTATAATAATCATCTCTATATAAGAACATTACGATGTCGGCATCCTGCTCGATGGCTCCAGACTCTCTCAAGTCTGATAGCATAGGTCGTTTATCATCTCTTTTTTCAGCACCACGGGATAACTGTGATAGTGCAATTACTGGAATGTCTAATTCTTTTGCTAATATTTTTAATGATCTACTGATTTCTGAAATTTCTTGCTCACGGCTATTATTCTTTTTTCCGCTACCTTGAACTAGCTGCAAATAGTCAATTACTACTAGGCCAATGTCTTTTTCTAGTTTTAGTTTTCTGCATCTTGCTCTTATTTCCATTATTGAAATTCCTGGTGTATCATCTATGTATATTGGTGCTTCTGCCAGTCTTCCTGATGCATTAGCTAATTTTATCCATTCATTATCATCTATTTTTCCAGTTCTAATTTTATTGCTGTCTACCATTGCTTCACCACACAGAATTCTGTTTGCAACCTGTTCTTTTGACATCTCAAGGTTGAATATAACTACTGGAACATTGTTATTTACTGCTGCATGTGTTGCTATATTTATTGCAAATGCTGATTTTCCCATGGCAGGTCTTGCTGCTATAATTATTAAATCTGATTTATGAAATCCAGATGTTTTATAGTCTAAGTCTGTAAATCCTGTTTCAACACCTGTTATATATCCTTTTTGATTATATAATCTTTCTAGTTCGGCAAAAGTTCCTACTAATACGTCTTTTATTGGTGTAAAACCTTTTGAACCTTTATTTTGCATTATGTCGAATATCTTTTTTTCTGCTATATTCATTATGTCTTCAACATCTTCAGTTTGATCATACCCTGCTGCTATCATGTCATTTGCTGTTTTTATCAAGTTTCTTAATAAAGCTTTTTCCTCTACTATTTTTATGTACTTATCCACGTTTGTAGTTGTCGGAACTTTTTCAGGTAATACTGCTAAATATTCTAATCCACCAACTTGATCAAACTTTCCGTTTTCTACTAATTCAGCTTTTACTGTGATTATATCTATTGGTTCTCCTCTTCCATAAAGAGAAAGCATTGCTGCATATATTGCTTTATTATCTTCTCTATAGAAATCATCTTCTTTTAATGTTTCCATTGCTGCTATTACAGAATCTTTATCTGTTAGCATACAACCTAGAATTGCTTGTTCTGCTTCTACATCATTTGGTGGAATACGTCCTAATTCCATTTTGCATTTCTTCCTTTCTTTTTATGGAGTGTCTGTTTTAGGCAACTACATTTAATTTTAATTTTGCTATAATGCCTTCATATAATTTTATTTCTACTGTAAATGTTCCTAAATTTTTAATTGTTTCTGGTAAAAGTACTTTCTTTTTGTCTATTTCTATTGAGTATTCTTTTTTTAGATTTTCTGCTATTTCTTTTGCAGTTACTCCTCCAAAGATTTTCCCATTTTCTCCTGCTTTTACAGTCATTTTCATTGTTATTGAATCAATTTTTTTCTTTACTTCTTCAGCTTCTTTTATGTCCATCTCTTTTTTGTATGCTTTTGATTCATTTTTTGATTTTAATTTTGCTAAGTTTTCGTTATTTGCTTCTACTGCTAATTTCTTTGGAAATAAGAAGTTTCTCGCATATCCGTCACTTGCATTTATTATTTGATCTTTTTTTCCTACTCCTTTTATGTCTGCTAATAGTATTACTTTCATACTTTTTCTCCTTTCTATTCGTTTATTTCAGAAAAATACTCGTTTATCCTATTTATCAATTCTGTTTTAGCTTCTTCTAATGTAATACCCGTTAATTGAGCTCCGGCTAATGTTATATGTCCACCGCCACCCATTTTTTCAAGTATTATTTGAACATTTATATCACCTATTGATCTTCCGCTTATACAAATATTTTCTCCTGTGTTTCCTATTACAAAAGATGCTGTAATATTGCTTATTGTTAATAATTCGTCTGCTGCCTTTGCGCATATTGTGTTTGCGTCTTTGCTTACTTCATCATATATTGATATTGCTATTGAGTCTGATACCATGTCTGCTTTTTTTACTATATCTGCTATTACGTTGTAACTCTCCAAATCTGCTTGGAACCATTTTTTTACTTTGATAATATCTACTCCAAACTTTCTTAAATATGCAGCTGCTTCAAATGTTCTAACCCCTGTTTTAAAAGTAAAGTTTTTAGTATCTACCATTATTCCACCATATAAACTTTCTATTTCTATTGGTGTTAATTCCACTTTTCTTTCAACATATTGTAGAATTTCTGTGACTAACTCTGCTGCAGATGATGCATATACTTCTTGGAATGTTAAACTTGCATTATCAATAAAGTCTGGTCCTTTTCTATGGTGATCTATTACTACAATTTTATCGGTTTTTGTTAATAATTCTGGCACTTGTACAAATGTCTTTTTATGTGTATCAACTACGATAAGTAATGTATCTTTGTCAATTATATTTAGTGCTTCTTTTTTATCAATTATTGCTTCTTCATATTCTGTTTCTTTTAATGTATCAACAAATTTTCCTAAGTTCATTCCTAAATCTGTTGCTACGATGTATGCTGGTTTTTCCATTGTTATAGCTAGTCTGTACATTCCCATTGATGAACCTAATGAATCTATGTCTGCATTTTGATGTCCCATTATAATTACTTGTTTTGAATCTTCTATCATGCTTTCTATTGTATGAGCTACTATTCTTGCTTTAACTCTTGTACGTTTTTCTACTTCTAATGATTTTCCTCCATAGAATTTGTACTTACCCTCTTTTCTAACAATACATTGGTCTCCGCCTCTTCCAAGTACAAGGTCTATTCCGTCTAATGCTGATTTATATCTTTCATAGTAAGAGTTTTCTTCATTTGAAATTGAGATACTTAGTGTTATTGGAACTTTTGTATCTATTTCTTTTACTAAATCTAATATATTTATTTTATTTTTTTCTATTTCAGCTAAATATTTTTGTTCAAATATATATATATATGTATCTCTTTCATTTTTTATTACTACTCCACCACTTGTTGAAGCCCAATCAAACATTGTTTTTTCTATTTTAGCTAGTACAGCTGTTTTTTCTTCTGGTGATAATTTTTGAATTATTTCTTCATAATTATCTATTACTGCTATACCTATGCATAATTTTTCGTTTATGTATTTATCAAATAGTTCATTGTATTTTGTTTCATCTATAAAGTTTAATGTTAATACATATTCTTTTTGTTTTCTTTTATCTCTCTTTTTGCTTATTGTGTATTCACACATTACTTTATATACTTTGTTTTCTATGCTTATTTGTTTTGTGATTTCTTTTTTGTCATTGTTGTTTTCTATTTCAAGTTTTATTTCCTTTATCAAGCTATCTACATATGTTATAACATCTACATCCTTGAATTCTTTATTGAATTTTGGGTTTCTGAATATTACATCGCCATCTGTTTCTATTACTAGAAGTGGGATTGATGATTTATTTAATGTGTTTCTTACTGTTGAATTCATTCCCCAAGCTACTTCTTCAATGTGTGTTTCTATTTCTGTTTTCTTTTTAGTATTTGACCACATTGTATATAAGATGATTAATATGTATAGCACTATTGATGGTATTACCCACTTTATATCGTATGTGCATATTAAAATAAAGAGTAAAGCTATTATCACTAAATATATCTTTACCCTTGATGTTAATTTTTCGATTGTTTTTTTATCGTTACTCATAAATTTTATTCCCCTTTAATACCATAATATTTTAACTCATTTATCTAGAAAAGTCAATATTTTCAAGGGTTTATGGTTGCTAATTATCATCTATTAAAAGTAGCATAAATAAAGCACACCCGAAGGTGTACTTTTCTTTATTTCATATTTTTTATTCTTTCTATTGCTTCTTTTGTATTTTCTTTTGTAATAATTTCTTTTAAATATTCTTCGTTTTTAGAATGATAATGTTTTATATTTTGATCCTCATTAAAATAGTTACATCTTCCATTTCCTGTAACTAATATCTTCT
>OIYR01001243.1_pt1 | contig 13157 bp, 11 predicted proteins | sample 1588221 | NCBI WGS metagenome assembly OIYR01 (sample SAMN03283292) | human gut metagenome | biome: human-associated habitat; material: feces | host: Homo sapiens | place: Peru | collected 2012 | reverse complement strand
AGCGCACGTCGTTCGGGACGATGAGGTCGCTGGTTCGAGTCCAGTAATCCCGACTCACCTATAAAATCGGAGCTTATGAAGTTCAAAGACATTTTTTACCTTCAAAAGAAAGACCGACAAGCTCTCCTCACCCTGCTTGCCATTATGATTGTGTGTGTTTCTCTCACGTTCCTGATTCAGGAAAAGCAGAACGATGCTCCTGTGACTTCCCAACTAGACTCCACAAACAGCAATCAGGAGAAAGATGCATCATCAGCCAAAATCCACTACGCCTCCAAATCTCATCCTTTATATAGTAAAGAAGAAGGGATGGTACACGAGCTCTTCCCTTTTGATCCCAATACGGCTAGCGCTGAGGATTTCGAACGCCTGGGATTAGAAAGCTGGCAAGCCAGAAACATCATCCGTTTCCGGGAGAAAGGCGGCATCTACTCCCGCCCATCCGATTTCGCCCGAGTCTATGGCATCACCAAGAGAACCTACGAGGTGCTGTTGCCGTTTATCCAGATAGCCGACGATTACAAGCCTGCGGCTGATTTCTACGGAAAAGAAGGATATGGAAGAAGCGGAAGGCGCAATACACCTTATTATAATAATAGAAGAAACGATGATACCAAGGTTTATAGTTATCCACATAAGCTGAGAGCCAACGAGCATATCGAAATCAACGGCGCCGATACGACGCAGCTGATGAAGATTCCCGGTATAGGCAGTTACTATGCCAGCCGCATCGTAAGATACAGAGAACGGCTGGGAGGATTTGCATCTGCCCAACAGTTGGAAGAAATCGATGGATTGCCCGAATCTTCCATTGCCTATATCAAGATTGACGAGCAGCAAATCCGTAAGATGAATCTCAACAAGTTAACGCTCAACCAGCTCAAGAAGCATCCCTATCTCAACTTCTATCAAGCCAAGGAAATCTGTGATTATCGCAGGCTGAAAGGTCCACTGCATAGTATAGAAGACCTCAAACTGCTGAAGGATTTCCCACCAGACGAAATAGAAAGGTTGAAACCCTACATCTGTTTCTAGCTATCCTGCGAGACCTGCATATAAAAAGTAAAGGCAAAAGCATCGTACCCTATTGGCGTACGGTGCTTTTGCCCTTACAAGACTATATGAGAGGAACTAGATGATTCCAAACTGATGCAGGAAGATCAGGAAGATGCAGATTGGACAGATGAATCGGATGGTAAAGAGGAAGACAGGAAAAAGCTTTCCACTTACCGTATTCCAGTTGGTGAATTCATCACGCACAATCTTCTTTGGCACATACCAGCCCAGGAACAGGCAGGTGATGAACGAAGACAACGGCATCAGAAGCTGCGCCGTCAAATTATCACAGTTGGAGAGGAAATCCTTACCGAAGAAGCCCAATCCCTCTACCGCTCCCTGAGAAAGGGAACAGAATACTGCGATAATACCACAGACTATCGTCTCAACCCAGGCTCCCTTCGCACGACTTACCTTGCCCTCTTCATAAATAAAGGCGGTACCAATCTCGTGCATCGAGATGGTAGAGGTAAGAGCAGCCAACACCAACAAGCCATAGAACAATACAGAGATGATGTAACTAACCACCGGCATATTGCCAAAAGCCTGCTGGAAAACATTAGGCAGGGTGATGAAGATAAGCGACGGACCACTATCCGGCTGAACTCCCACGGAAAAAGCTGCAGGGAAGATCATCAATCCTGCCAATACGGCGATGAGCGTATCAATGGTTACAATCTGAGTGGCTGATTTCAAGAGATTCGTCTGTCGGTTGAAGTAAGAAGCGTAGGTGCAAAGACATGCCGTACCCATACTCAGCGAGAAGAAAGCCTGTCCCAAAGCCTCGAGCAGCACATTCTCATCTACCTTACTGAAATCCGGTTTCAGCAGGAACTCCACTCCCTTCATCGCTCCCGGCAATGAGCAGGAAGCAATCACGATGACCACCAACAGGATGAAAAGCAGCGGCATCAAGATCTTGGATGCCTTTTCAATACCGTTGCGAACACCGCGAACCACCACCATGTGGGTGAGCAGGATAAAGCCTAAAGCCCATAATACAGGACGAATCGGATCGGATGCGAAGGTCTGGAAATAGCTTTTTACATACTCCGGATCACCATGCACGCCACCAATAATGCTGGCATAAAGATACTGCAAGCACCAGCCTGCCACAACGGAATAAAATCCGAAGATGATCATGGAGGTGATGATGCCCATCAATCCCAAGGCACCCCACGCCTTGTGCTTACCCAGATTGGTATAAGCACGGGCTGCATTGGATGCAGAATGACGACCGATGATAAATTCGCTCAGCATACCCGGCAAACCCAGCAGAATGATGCAGACTAAATAAATCAGGATGAAGGCTGCGCCACCATTCTGACCAGTCATATATGGGAAACGCCAAATGTTTCCCAATCCTACGGCAGATCCCGCCGTGGCGAGAATAATGCCTAACTTGCTTCCGAAATTTCCTCTTGTTTCCATTTTGTTAATGTTAAATGTGTAGGATCTATGTTTATTGAAGAACTACACCTTATTATATATACCTTAATATTATATATACCTTACGTCCAAACTCCGATTATCACAAAACTCCAAACTGGTTTAAGAACACCAGCAAGATGAGGATTGGGCACACGAACTTAATCAGGAAGAAATAGATGCCAAAGAGGCGACCCTTCAAGGTTCCCCAGTTGGTAAACTCATCCTTTAAAATCTTCTTTGGTACATACCATCCCAGGAACAGACAGGTAAGCAAGCCTCCCATTGGAAGGAAAATCTGTCCGGTGATGAAATCAAACCAATCGAAAAGCGTCTTGCCCAACCAGGAAAGCTTATCGGTAGCTCCCAATGAGAACGAACAGAATGCACCAATGATGGCACAGGAGATGGTTACAATCCAAGCACCCTTCTTACGGTCGATCTTCAACTCCTCGTAGAAGAACGAAGTATTCACCTCGTGAAGCGACATCAGAGAGGTCAATGCTGCCACAGACAGAAGTACATAGAACAGCAGGGAAATAATCCATCCCAATACAGGAAGTGCCGCAAACGCCTTGTTGAAGACATTCGGCAAAGTGATGAAGATGAGTGACGGACCACTATCCGGCGAAATACCAACAGAAAAGGCTGCAGGGAAAATCATCAGACCCGCCAATACTGCAACCATCAAGTCGATGACAGAAATCTGCAATGCCGACTTAAAGAGATTGGTCTGGCGACTGAAATAAGATGCATAGGTACAGATGCAACCCATACCGATACTCATGGAATAGAACGACTGTCCCAAGGCATTAAGGAACACATTGCGATCTACCTTGCCGAAATCTGGTTTGAGCAGGAACTCCACACCCTTGCCCGCATCAGGCAACAGGCAGGAAGCCACAACGATGATGAGCAGCAGGATGAAAAGCAGCGGCATCATCACCTTGGATGCCTTTTCGATACCGCCACGAACACCATGGATAATCACGAAATGACAAATCAGGAAAATAACCACCGTCCACAATACAGGACGGAACGGATCGGCAGCAAACTCCTGGAAATACTGAGTCACATAATTGGCATCACCATGCAGTTCGCCAATAATGCTGGCATACACATACTGAAGGCACCAACCCGAAACCACGGCATAATAACCCGTAATCAGGAAACCCGTGAGCACTTCCAGAAATCCCACCCACTTCCAGGCTGTGCCATTGGCAAGCTTGGTGTAGGCGCGAGCTGTATTGGAAGCACCATGGCGACCGATGATAAACTCCGAAATCATACAAGGGATGCCGAGCAAAAGCACGCTTCCGATGTACACCAAGATAAAGGCTGCGCCACCTTCCTGACCAGCCATATAAGGGAAGCGCCATACGTTACCCAAACCTACGGCGCCACCAGCGGTAGCAAGAATCATTCCCAACTTGCTACCAAAACTACCTCTATTTGAATCTGCCATTTCCTTTACTTTCTCCTTATTTTTACTATATTATTTCTTTTTAAAACTTAGATTCTCCTTTATTATTTCACATCAAACCTACAGCGCCATTATAACATTCTTAACGCTTCAGTTCTTTGATGCTGCAAAATTATAAAAAATAATCCAAATAAGCGTATAAATCGAAAGTAAATTATGCGAAATCCTAAATAATTATGCAATTTTATAGCGAATCACGCCATTTATAGAATGGATTTGTCAAAAGATGCGAATTATAGAAGCGTTTGTCGCCTGTTACTTCGCGATCAATGAAATCCGGTTTCTCGTAAGCTTCGGTCTCGCTTTCCAGCTCTACCTCCGCCATCACCAAGCCTTCGTTGTCACCATAAAACTCATCCACCTCGAAGATATGATTACCGCTTTTCACGAGATAGCGGCGCTTATCAATCACACCTCCCTGACAAAGTTGCAGGAGATGCTGCGCCTCGTCCATGGTAATCTCCTTCTCAAACTCATAGCGGGTCATTCCGCCATTCACCGACTTCCCCTTGATGGTAAGGTAAGCCTTGTCGTCTCGGGTGCGAACACGCACCGTAGCCCCTTCAGCCGGAATATATCCCTGCTGGATATGACTACTAGAAAAGGCGGCGCTTTTGTAAGCGTCGCCCTTCTTGACGAGGAATTTTCTTTCTATTTCTAATCCACTCATTTCTCACTCTTTTTATGCGATAGAAGTTTATTAAGCTATAGAAGCTGCATAGATGGCATAGATGGCAAAGAGAGCACCCAGTACTATCAAAGAGATGAAAATCCACTTTACTACTTTCTCGCCCTTGGCAGCCTGCTTCTTCTGATAAGCCTCATGCTTGGCTCTTCTTAAATCTTTATTTCCACTCATAGTTATTTTATTTTTAGGTTGTTATAATTCTATTGTTCGTCATCGGTAGTTGGGAATTCCATCAGGTATGCCTTGATGAAATCATCTATCTTGCCGTCCATCACGCCATCCACATCAGAGGTCTGATAGTTGGTACGATGGTCTTTCACACGACGGTCATCGAAGACATAGCTTCTAATCTGGCTTCCCCATTCTATCTTCTTCTTGCCAGCCTCAATCTTCGCCTTGGCTTCGAGGCGCTTCTTCATGGCGCGGTCGTAGAGTTGACTCTTCAAGAGCAACAAAGCCTTGGCACGGTTCTTCGGTTGGTCGCGGGTCTCGGTGTTCTCGATGAGGATTTCTTCCTCCTCGCCCGTATCAGGATCTGTGTACCAATAACGCAGACGGACACCCGACTCCACCTTATTTACATTCTGACCACCGGCACCACTCGAACGGAAAGTATCCCAGGAGAGCTTGGCAGGATCTACATACACCTCGATGGTATCATCCACCAGCGGAGTAACAAAGACACTGGCAAAACTGGTCATTCGCTTGCCCTGAGCATTGAAAGGAGATACACGCACCAGACGATGCACACCATTCTCGCTCTTCAGATAACCATAGGCGAACTCGCCGCCCTCGATGGTCATCGTCACGCTCTTGATACCAGCCTCATCGCCTTCCTGCATATCGGTGATGGTTACCTTGTAGCCATGAGCTTCAGCCCAGCGCATATACATACGCATCAGCATCTGAGCCCAATCCTGACTTTCCGTACCACCGGCACCGGAATTGATCTTGAGCACGCAGTCCATCGGATCTTCCTTCTGGCGAAGCATGTTCTTCAACTCCAGGTCTTCGATGGCCTTGATAGCCTTGCCGTAATCGGCATCCACCTCTTCCTCGGTCACCATTTCGTCTTTATAGAAATCGAAGGCGAGCTTCAATTCATCGGCATAAAGGCGCACGGTCTTATAGCCATCGAGCCATTTCTGGATGCTCTTCACCTTCTTCATCTGCTCCTGCGCATATTTTGGGTCTTCCCAAAAGTCAGGAGCCTGGGTGCGGAGCTGCTCCTCCTCGAATTCTACTTTCTTCTGGTCGATATTGAGATAGTGATGGAGAGCATCGGCTCTGTCCATCACATCTTTCAACTGGTCAGCTGTAATCATTAACTTTGAACTTTGAATTTTGAACTTTGAACTTTATGATTACTTTGAACTTCATCTTTATCCCCTCCAACTATATGATAAGAGTCATCATCATAAAGAGTTATCATAACAAGAGTCATCTTCATAAAGAGTTATCATAAAGTTCAAAGTTCAAAATTCAAAGTTCAAAGTAAAACCATTACTCCTCATACATCTTGTCAATCTCCGCCTTATAGTTCTTGTTGATGATAGGACGGCGAATCTTCAATGTATTGGTCAACTCTCCCGACTCCATAGAGAAGTGGTGAGCCAGGAGGGTAATACGCTTGATCTGCTCATAATAAGCCAGGTGCTGCTGAAGAATCTGGATGCGATCCATCAACATCTTCTGCACCTTCTCGTTGGCACACAGGTCCTCACGGCAGGCGAAGGCGATGTGATGCTCACGAGCCCAATCCTCTACGAGGCGGAACTCAGGTACAACGAGGGCTGAAACGAACTTGCGCTGGTCGGCGATGACTGCCACCTGATCGATGAACTTATCCACCAGAAGCAAAGACTCCACCTGCTGCGGAGCGATATATTTACCATTCGAAGTCTTGAACAAATCCTTGATACGCTCGGTGAGGTAAAGCTCACCATCCTTCATATAGCCGGCATCACCGGTATGGAAGAATCCATCCTTATCGAATGCCTTGGCATTGGTGGTATCGCGATGATAATATCCAGGAGTAATGGTAGGTCCCTTGAGGAGCACCTCGTTATCCTCACCGATCTTGACCTGGATGCAGGAGATAGGACGACCCACCGAACCCAGGCTGTGCTTCTTGTCGAGATGATCACAAGATACGGTGGCAAGACTCTCTGTCAAGCCATAACCCACCACCATATTGATACCGATGGCATGTACGAATTCCTCCACCTCAGGACTTACGTAAGCGCCTGCCGTAGGGAAGATATTAGGATTATCCAAGCCCAACTGCTTGCGCACGATGCTCAGGATGGTCTTGTTGATGATCTTATACTCCAACTCCAGAGCCAAAGGAGGGCGCTTGCAGTTGGCTATATACTCGATATTGCGCTTTTTTCCCACAGCCAAAGCATGGTAGAAGAGTTTCTTCTGGATAGGACCAGCATCGTCCATCTTAGCCTTCACGGCGATATAAACCTTCTCCCAGAAACGAGGCACACTGCACATACAGGTAGGGCGCATCTCGCGCATACTCTCCTGAATCTCCTGTGGATAGGTATTGATGATGAGCTGGGCACCCTCACTCAAGCAGAGATAAGACCAGGCACGCTCAAAGATATGGGTGAATGGAAGGAAATCGATGACTCGATCCTTGTCGGTAACAGGCACACACTCATTGTTGGCCTTCAATGCAGCTGCATACTGACTATAGGTCAGCATTACGCCCTTGCTGTCACCGGTAGTTCCACTGGTATAAAGGATATCAGCCAAATCATCCATATTTGCCTGCTTGTAGAGTTCCTCCACTTCGGTCTGACGAGGAAGATTCTCACCCAACTTCAGGAAGTCCTTGAAATAGAGTGCAGCTGGGTCGTGTGTACTGATGCGCACGCTGGAATCGAAGATGATGATGCGTTCCAAGCATGGGCAGAGGGCAAAGATACGATGTGCCTTGTCATACTGCTCCTGTTCGCCTACGAAGAGGAAGCGAATCTGGGCATCATTGATCATATATTGAATCTGCTGCTCACTACTGTTGGCATAGAAAGGTACTGCAGTAACCCTGATACCGTATGCACCGAAATCGGTGTACAGATAATGCACACAGTTCTGCGAGAAGACAGCTATTTTGTCTTGTGGTTTAGCCCCAAGATTAAGAAGGGCATTGCTCACTTGTTTCACTCTTAGGGAAAACTGATTGAATGAAACCGTTTGCCACTGGTCACTACCAAACTTTCTGAAGGTAAGCGCAGGCTTATCTCCCCACTTCTTAGCGAGGTCATGAACCAGAACCGAAAGATGACTATTAATTTGCATAAGCTTAGTATTATAATATTGGTGCAAAGATAATAGAATTTGTTAAGAACACAAAATAAAATGTTGGTTTTTCCACTTTATATGCTCTTTTTTTCGTAACTTTGCCCCAAAATCAAAAAATAGAGAGATTATGATGACACAGGAACAATATGTTAGCGACGCGGTGGAACTGCTCAAAAAGCTGATTGCCACCCCATCGGTAAGCCGCAGCGAAAAAAATGCTGCCGACATCATGGAGCAGACCATCCGCAGCTATGGTTTCGAACCGCAGCGCGAGGCAAACAACCTCTGGATTATCGACCCTCACTACGATGAGAGCCGTCCTACCTTGCTGTTCAATGCCCATATCGACACCGTGAAGCCCGTGGCTTCGTGGAGTCGCGATCCTTTTTCTCCAGATGTAGAAGATGGCGTGCTTTATGGACTGGGTAGTAACGACTGCGGTGGCGGATTGTGCTCTCTTCTTCAGATTTTCCGAATGCTGACGGAGAAGCCGCAGAGCTACAACCTGATTTATCTGGCTTCTGCCGAAGAAGAGGTTTCCGGAAAGGATGGCATCACACGTGCCCTACCCTTGCTTCCACACATCGATCTTGCCATTGTGGGAGAACCTACAGGCATGAATCCTGCCGTAGCAGAAAAGGGACTGATGGTGCTGGATGTGATTGCTCATGGCAAGAGCGGCCATGCGGCAAGAAACGAAGGAGTGAATGCGATCTACGAGGCACTGGATGACATGCGCTGGATTCGTGATTACAAATTCGAGAAGGTAAGCGAATTCCTGGGTCCTACCAAGATGACGCTCACTGTGGTGAATGCCGGAACCCAGCATAATGTGATTCCGGATAAGTGCACGATGCTTGTGGACATCCGAACCAACGAGTTTTACGACAACGAGGAGGTTTACGAGTTTATCCGCCAGCACCTCAAGAGCGAGGTAAAGGCTCACAGTTTCCGCCTGAAGTCATCGCGCATCGACCCGGAGCATCCTCTTATCAGGAAATGTGTAGCCATGGGAATGAAGCCATTCGGCAGTCCTACCCTCAGCGATCAGGCATTGATGCATTTCCCATCCTTCAAGCTGGGTCCGGGCGAATCCTCCCGTTCTCATTCTGCCAACGAGTTTATCCGCATCAGCGAAATACGCGATGCCATTGCAAAATACGAAACCCTCTTAGATGGCGCTGCCATCTAAGAGGGTTTCCTCTATCTGTCTATACAGTTAACCTTGATATCTCCTGTATTTTATCTTCCCAGCCAAGCCTCTGGATTGAGTTTGGCAGTCTCTTTTCTAAGCTGGAACTGTAGGATGTTATCAGATCCTACACTACCCAAAGCCTGACGGGTACTAACCTTCTGACCCTTATGTACGCTGACCGATTTCAGGTTGCAATATACCGAGATGTAGGCACCATGGCGAACCAGGACATTCCACATACCACCGTATCCGAAGACGGCACTCACCTCACCATCGTAGATGCTGCGAGCCACACACCCCGGCTTACCCTGGATATTGATACCCTTGTTGTCGAGGGTAACGCCCTTCAATCCCTGAACATTATACTGTCCGAAATGGCTAACGATGCGATAACCGCCGCTGATAGGCATAGGCAATCTGCCACGGTTTGCCTCGAATCCACCACTCAACATTCTATCTACCGAACTCAAGGTTGACGCTTCCTGCGCCTCCTTCTTGGCAGCAGCAATCTCACGGGCCTGACGCTCCTCATCCGCCTTGGCTTTCAGCTCAGCAGCCTTGCGGTCAGCTTCCGCCTTCTTAGCCGCCTGTTCGGCAGCAGCTTCACGAGCCGCCTGTTCTGCGGCAGCACGCTGGGCAGCTTCGGCAGCAGCACGGGCCTTAGCCTGCGCCTTTGCTTTAGCCTTCGCCTCAGCCTGGGCTGCAGCTTCTTCCTGCGCCTTTCTAGCAGCCTCGGCAGCAGCACGAGCCTCCTCGGCAGCCTTTCTTCTTGCCGCCTCGGCAGCAGCCTCACGGGCTTTCGCCTCGGCTATTCTGCGGGCATTCTCTCTTGCGGCAGCCTCGGCAGCAGCTTTCTTGCGGGCCAATTCCTCAGCACGCTTCTTGGCTGCAGCGGCAGCAGCAGCCTTGCGCTTAGCTTCGGCAGCAGCACGGGCACGAGCCTTTGCCACTTCCTGCTGAATCAGACGGTCAATCTGCGCATTGATGGCCGCATCCTTCTGGCGCTGGTCGGCAATCACAGCCTGAATGGTCTTCTGCTGTTTCTGCAGTCCCTGCACCATCACCTGCTGCTGGGTCTGCTTACCTTCCAAAACCGTCTTCTCCTGCTTACCCTTATATAATAAGGTGTTCTTATGTCCCTTTACGTCCTGCAACTGCTGGTGCTTCTCGTTCACCTGCTTCTGCTTAGCCTTTACAGCCTCGCCCTGCACCTTCTGATAGGAAGAATACTGGCGGATGAAGGAAAGGCGGCGATACATCTGTGTCAGATTCTTGGCACTAAAGATGAACATCAGCTTGTCCTGAACCGTATGATGACGGCTCATATAGCGCATGGAACGGATATACTTGTTCTTGCGGTCCTGCAACTGTTGCTGAAGCGTTTTCAACTGCGCCTGCAGAATACCGATATTACCGTCAATATGATGGATATCCTTCTGTATGCCGTCAATCTTCTTCTGGCTCTGGTCTATCTCTCCGTTCAGCGCCATCAGGTCTTCAAGACGTTTCTTCACATCCGCCTTATTTCTCTGCAAAGCCTGCTCCTGTTCTCTGATCTTCTTCCGGATAGAAGCGCGCTGTCCCTGCAAACCCCGGATAGAGGCATTGCTATAGGTTGCCGCCCTGCGTTCTGCTCTGGTTGGCGCAGCCGGTTTGTATGTCTTTCTGGCGGCATGACTTCTGCTGTTCGTCTTTCTGGCAGGAGTAGCAGCCTTCTTTTTCGCAGTTACGGCAGTCTTTCTCACCGGCTTCTTCTGGACAGAATGCTTCTGCGCAAAAGGTGCGAGCGAGAAGGTGATTGCCATGATGAATAATAAGATTCGCTTCATTTCTTATATTAAAAACCCATGTTCTATACTTACAAACTCTTGATGAGCATTTACATACTCAATATCTTGCTGAGCACATCTGCTGGAGAAATCTGCTTGTATTTGCCCGAAATCTCGGTCTGAGTGCTCCATTTGCTGTCGGTCTTCACCTGATTCAATTCGAGATTGATCTTAGCCACCTGCTTTTTCCTGGTAGCGGTTGTGGTCATCGTCAGATTCAGGGTGGCAGGGAACATCTTGACGCCTACACTCTTGAAGTTGCCGTAGTCGACATGAAGATTGGATGTGCCGTTCTGCGTACTCTTATAGACTACATCTGCTGCTGTGATACGGCCGGTAGTGCGGTTGGCTGTCCAGGCATAGGTCATATTGCCGTTCCTGAAACTAACCGGCACAGCATCTCCTGCCACATCCAGTCTGGCATCAAACTTCTTCAGGTCTGATTGCTTCACAGTTCTTTCGCCCGGCAAGAGCAGCTGGTTCCAGAAGAGAGCCTGCAGAGAATAGAAGGAGATGCCCTGCTTCTTGAGGAAGTCTACCTGGGTATAATCTGCCTTGATATATTCCTTGTGCAGACGGTCGATGATAAGTACATGGTCGGGAGTAAACTCCAGACGGCCTACTTCTGTACCCAGGATAGGAATAAAGAGCTGGATGCGGATGATTTCATCCTTACGCATGCTCAGTTTGCCCGGCACGGTAACATCCTTATCACCAGCCTGGAGATTGAACGACATGTTGCCTACAATATTCTTGGTGTAAACCTGATTGTCTGAAACCTTCTGTACGAAAGCCAACTTCTTGAGTGCCTCACTCTGATGAGAATCAGAACCCTTGGTGGCATTCTCTTTCTGATGACTGGCTGATGAGGAGCCAGAGCCCTGTACATTCTTGCTGGTTCCGCAAGAACCGAGGAGCAGGATGCTGCAGGCTGCGGCAAGCAGCATCATTTTATTCTTCTTCATTGTATATTTCATCTTTCTTGATTTTTCAACTTTCCGTTTATTTCTTCTTACCTTTTCTGACTGACTTCTGCTTAGCGGCAGGTTTCTGCTTTGGTGCATTACGCTTCTTCAGTTCTTCTTCGGTAATATATTGTCTGTTCTTAATCTTCCATGCCAGCACCTCAGTCTGGTTCTCGCCGGTATAGGCTTTCTTCCAGAAATCCACGGATTCATCGGCAATACCATTCATATAATAGATATCTCCGGCATGTTCCAGAACCGTACTGTTATCTGCGGTGGAATCGCGGTTTTTGAGTGCCTGGTCTATATAGGTCTTGGCATCAGCATAGCGTTCTTCCATAAAGAGGATCCAAGCATAGGTATCCAGATAAGTACCGTTGTTCGGCTCCGCCTTGATGGTTTTGTAGCTCATCGCCTCAGCCTTATGCAGGTCAACACCCTTCTCGCTCAGATAATAGGCATAGTTGTTGAGCGCCATCACGTTATCATCTTTCCATTGCAGACAGGAGTCGTAAGCCGCAAAGGCTTCCTGCTCTTCACCTTTCTTATGAAGAATATCTCCGGTTACGGCATAGAGGTCGGATACCAGGTCGGCAGGCGACTGTGCATTCACCTGCGCCAATCCGAGACGGAACTCACGGAGCGCCTCGTCTTCCTTATCTTTCTGATAATACGCCATTCCACCGAAGTAATAGAACACCATTTCTTCGGGATTATACTCCTGAGCCGCCTTACATTGCTGGGAAACCAGGTCATACTTCTTCTCGTTCCAGAGCATCTGTACGAGTTGCATTCTGGCATTCACGTTATCCGGAGCTATGGTAAGCACCTTTTCGAAGGCACGGCATACCGAGTCGGCTGGCATTTTCTTCAAACTCATGTAAGCAGCTCTCATCTCTGCCACTTCGGCTGACGGATGAGCCACGTTGAGCGCCTTATCGAACAGCGCAATCACCTTGGTAGAATCGCCACCTTCGCTCTCGTTCTTCTGAATGAAAGAGCGGTACATCATCACCTTGGTCTCCAGATCCGATTTCGGACTCATCAATATCTTATCGAGCATCTGCTCGGCAAGCTGCTCCTGATGGGTGGCATTATAATAGTCGTAAAGCGACATCTGGGCATAGGAGTTGTCAGGTTCTTCCTTCAGTACATCGGTAAAGCACTTGTAGGCTTCCTTCTGGCGGTTGTGCTGTAC
>OIYR01001242.1_pt1 | contig 13161 bp, 10 predicted proteins | sample 1588221 | NCBI WGS metagenome assembly OIYR01 (sample SAMN03283292) | human gut metagenome | biome: human-associated habitat; material: feces | host: Homo sapiens | place: Peru | collected 2012 | reverse complement strand
AAAAATGAGCCATGTTAGTACTTATATATAAAAATAATTTAGATCACTTACTTATTGGAAAGTTCACAGATTGAAATAGCTACAACACCAATGTGGTTCGGCAAAGAGGACGCTTCAATAAATATTACTACAATTATATCCCCAAGTTGCAAACATTGTCGCAAAGTTGTTTTCGAACTCCTTTTACTGATTGAAAAAGAATCTCAATTTCGGTGGAATATTGTACTTGGAAAGTCGATAAGTCAAGACTCAGAAAAAAATAAAGATATGGGTTCAAGAATATATCTCTGATAAAAATAATTTTTTTGAAGCTTTACAGTTATGGAGTAATGAGCAGATTCAAGACTTGCAATGTGTCCACAAAAAAACTATTTATGATGATAAAATCTATAAAATTTGCAATTATTTCAATCAACAAATAGAACATGAAAATATTTCTAGATTTCCTCAGATTTTTTTAAATAGAAGGTTACTTTCTCCAATATATACTACTAGCGATCTTAAATTCATAATATCTGATATGTTGCAATGGAAATAATAATGTCATTATAGATGAAATTGGTATAAACCAGTAAACGCAAAATCACCCGCGTGTAAGAGGTGTATAATATTTGTAATGGATAAAATCATGAAAAAGATTATGTCTATTGAGCTAATTGCTCTCAACGGTGGTTCAGCAGAGGACAACTGCATGAAACAACTTCAACATGAAGCTAGTACTCATCAAAACAGTGGTAACAAAGAGCAGGAAGATGCTTACTGGGATGATTGGTCAGATCGCTTCGAAGCGTGTGCAGGAGCAGCCTAATTAACCCTCTTTTGGTATAGGATGTTATACAGAACATGAATTGCATCCTATACCTTAACAGATTTATTAAATAACGATTATACGTATGAAATATATCAGTTTTTTCCTGTCGCTTTTTGTAACAACAAATATGGGAGCACAAATTATTAAAAATAAGGAGTCTGCCATACTTGAAGTTCATTACATTAAAACTACAGTAACAGACACTTTGAAGTATCGAAGCTATTCCGACCTTATGACTCTGAGAGTTGGTAAAACTTCCGCTATGTTTTATCCTACTAAAAGAATGTGGGCGGATTCTCTACTACAATCTAATTATGCTCTTTATGAAAAACTACATCGGGAAATGAATCCTGTTGGGCAAACAGAGTATAAACCTATTGGTGGTATTGAACGAGAATTTCTGTTTCGCAATATTAATGATGGGGAGACTATGGTATATAGGAAAATAGCAGGAGATGCTTACTCGTATACAGAACTTACAGACCACCCCGTCTGGGAACTTGCGTCAGAGACAAAAGAGATTATGGGTTATATTTGCCAACTTGCCACATGTAATTATAGAGGACGTATTTGGAAAGTTTGGTTTTCACCCGACATCCCTATAAATGAAGGACCATGGAAATTATTCGGGTTACCTGGACTTGTTTTAGAAGCAAACGATGAAAAAAATCATTATACGTATAAAGCGATAGGTCTTTATACTCAAAACTTACAACCAGTGGGCATAAGACTATATATTAGGAACAGACCCTACAAATTGAAGTTTAGACAGGAATATCTTCAAAAGATGTATAAGGAATATATCAAAGGCAATTTCGCTATTTCTATGAATACACTACATGGCAATTCCACTCAATATGTTCCCTCTGATGCTCAATATGATTTTCAAGAGAGAGATTATCCTCATGTATCAAAATAATCCCATTATATGAAAATATTATTTGTGCTCATATTCACAATAATGACAGGCTGTCTAAATGTCTTGGCAGAAAACATTATAACAGGTTCTGTTGTCCAGTCATCTGACAATTCACCGATATCGGGTGTAAATATTCTAATAAAGGATGATAATGGCAAGATATTGGCATACGGTGTCAGTACCCTTGATGGACATTTCTCAATCAAACTATCTTCAACGAGCGAGAAACTATTCATAAGCGCTGCAATGATTGGTTATAAGTCATATTCGGCTTCTTTAGCTCTTGATGGAAAACCATTGGTTATAAAGATGGAAAAGGGAGCTTTACAACTCCAAGAAATTGTTGTTAAAGCTAATCGCATACGTGAGAATGGTGATACTATTACATATACAGTGAATAGTTTCGCTCAAAGACAAGACAGGACTATTGGGGATGTGTTGAAACGCATGCCAGGGATTGATGTGAGCAATAACGGTAAGATACAATATCAAGGTATCGACATTAATAAGTTTTATATTGAGGGAAATGACCTTTTAGGCGGAAAGTACGGAATAGCAACAAACGGCATATCATACGATGATATCGGTGCAGTAGAAGTTATGGAAAATCATCAGCCGATGCAGGTACTACGCGGATTGAGTTTTTCTGATCAAGCTGCAATAAATCTGAAGATGAAAAACAAGTCAAAGGCAACACTTCTTGTTCACGGTACATTGGCAGAAGGTTTCTCTGAACAACCGAAAGGATTACTTTGGCAAGGAGACATCTTCACAATGATGGTAACTGGAAAATACCAGATGATAACCACATTCAGAGGAAATAATGTGGGGCAGAATTTGTCGAATCAACTTATGGATTTCATTTCAGACAGAAAGGATGAAACAATAGACGGATATGTTTCTCTATCAACACCCGTTACGCCAAACTTACAGCGAAATAGAAATTATTTCAATCGTTCATGGATGGGGTCTTCAAGTCATTTACTGAAAACAGCTAAAGGCAGTGAATTCAGAGCACAGGTAGACTATAACTACGACCGTGTTTCGGCACATGGTGCAAGTTCTACAACCTACTTTCTTGAATCGGGAGATAAAATCATATTTGAAAACAAGAACTCGCGATCTCGTAGAGATGCCATAACCGGAAAGTTCATATATGAAGCAAACGAAAAAACATATTTTCTAAACAATACTTTATCCACTGATATATCATGGAACGATTTGACGCTGAATACCATTGGATCAATACCCAATATTCAGTCAGCACAAATGCCAGAATACTCAGTAAGCAATCTCTTAAAAATAATCAAACGCTTCGGCAATAACAAGCTTGTCACTTTCGCAAGTCGTAACGAATGGAACTCAATTCCGGAAAAGCTGACAATAAATCGTAATGGAAATAGTTACGGGCAAAACATAAAGCAACACTCTCTATACACTGACGAAAGAGCATCACTTGGCTTTGTATTCAACAAGGTTTTGCTATCTCTTGACGCAGGGCTATCGGGATATTTCAGAAAACTTAATACTGATTTGTTCGGTGTAGATATGGCTGACATGGTAGGAGCAGAAGCGCTTACCACTGACTATCTGCGTGTATTTGTATCTCCAAAATTTGAGTGGAGTTACCAAAAATTGGAACTTACCCTAAACGTTCCTGTTAACGTATATTCTTACTTCTTTTCTGGAGTTATGAACAATCGCACTGAACTTTTTCTTTCTCCCTCTCTTGCAGCAAGGTATCGTTTCACACCAAGGTTGTCGCTTACTGTACGTGGGAGCGCAAGACGTTCTCCGGCATCATTGCATGACATCCACACTTCTTCTATACTCACAGATTACCGTTCATTCAGTTCTGGAGTTGATGACTATTACACTTCCTCCGGACAATCCCTTTCTGCCACTTTTAATTATAGAAATGCCCCAAGTGGGATATTCATAATGGCTTTAGGTAGTTATGGATGGAATAAGTCAAAATTCGGAACTGTGCAGGAACTCATCAATGATTATGTTTTCTACTCCTATAAATCCATGCCATCAGATTCACGCAATGCCATGGCATATTTTAATGTAAGCAAGACCATTGATTTCGTGAGAGGTGCTATAGGCTTGAAAGGAAACTACATGAGGATGGAAAACAGTCTGTTGTCGCAAGGTAGCAAGACAGCTTATACTAATGATTCGTTTTCATTGTCACCTTTCGTCAACGGTAACATTTCGACATTGTTTAATTGGAACTTCCGATTTACATGGGGAAAATCTATGTTGAGAATCTCAGATATGCCAAAGCATAGTTCCAATAATTTTATTTATTCAGGAAGCATGACTGTTACGCCATGCTCCTTAATAACGTGGACTACTGGAGGTGAATTTTATCGTAATCAGATTGAAGAAGGACACTACAAGAAAATGCTAATACTTGACACAAAACTCACTTTTAACATAAGCAAGCGTATAGAGGTTTCTGCTTCAATCACCAACTTGCTTAATAAAAAAGAGTACAGTTATACCTCATATGGTACCTTATCGAAATATGAACGTTCAAACAAACTCCGTGGACGTGAATTTATGATTTCAATATACCTTAAAAAATGAAGTGGATTCTTAATAGCAATAAATTTAAATGGATAAAACAGCATGACTCCATGCAGTGTGGAGTGTCGTGTCTTTCAATGATATGCCATCACTATGGGAAAAGCTATAGTCTTGAATATCTTGACAGTTTCTGCCATGCAAATATCACAGGAGTGTCAATGCTTGGGATTACGGACGATGCAAAAAGTATCGGACTAAACACAACAACTGTGGCTGCTTCCACTGACGAACTTAATAAAATAGTTCTTCCATGTATCTTGCACTGGAACCAAAATCATTTCGTCGTTCTTTATAGTATCTCAAAAAATGGAAAACACTACCAAATTGCAGATCCTGGAAAGGGATTGATTTCTTATTCAAGAAAGGACTTTGAAGATCATTGGATTAGCTCAGAACATGATGGAGAACCATGTGGAATCGTAATGGAGCTGATACCAACTGAAAGTTTCCATAAACAAATGGCAGAGCATGTACCTAAAAAAAGATCTTTTAGATATCTGTTGGAATACATAAAACAATACAGAAAGTATTTTGTTCAAATTATACTTGGTCTGCTGTTGGGTTGCATCCTACAGTTGATTTTGCCTTTTCTAACTCAAGCTATCGTTGATGTAGGAATCAAAAATGGTGATATAGGCTTTATATGGCTTGTACTATTGGGCGAACTGATGATTGTTATAGGGCGTACTGCCACTGATTTTATACGTCGCTGGCTATTGCTTCACATCTCCATGCGAATAAACATTTCATTGGTTAGTGATTTCTTCATTAAGTTGCTGAAGCTACCAATGTCGTTTTTTGACACAAAACTCATGGGCGACTTGTTGCAGCGTATAGGAGACCATTCTCGTGTACAGAAATTCCTTACGGGACAGGTATTGAATATTATATTCACTTTCTTAAGTTTCATGATATTTGGTATTGTCCTGCTTATTTTCGATAAAATAATATTTGGGATTTTTGTCACTGGCAGCATTGCTTATGGATTATGGATATCCTCATTCCTACGACGTCGGAAAGTGATTGATTATGAGCTGTTTGAACAGCAGGCGATAAATCAGAACAAAACATACCAGTTTATCACGTCGATGCAGGAGATAAAGCTGCAGGACTGTGAGCAGCGCAGGCGGTGGGAATGGGAAGACACACAGGCCGACTTGTTTAAAGTTCAAATGAAATCGCTTAAACTACAACAGACACAGGAGGCTGGTTCCATATTCATCAATGAGGTCAAGAACATATTGATAACAGTTTTTGCTGCGACTGCTGTGATAAACGGTCAGATTACACTTGGCGCGATGCTTGCCATCCAGTATATCGTGGGGCAGCTCAACTCCCCGATTGAGCAATTTATGGCATTCATCTATTCTTTGCAGGATGTGAAAATCTCCCTTGAACGAATCAACGAGATTCATGAAGGTAAGAACGAGGAATCCAAAGAGAATCAGGCAAAAGCATTTGATGCTGAAAAGTCAATCAGGATTGAAGGTATAGATTTCAAATACGATCCTCATGCTTTGAAGAAGACGCTTGAGGATGTTTCATTTAACATACAATCTGGAAAAGTGACTGCTATTGTCGGAGCGTCGGGAAGTGGAAAAACCACCCTAATTAAACTTATGCTCGGTTATTATCGGGTTATAGCCGGTTCGATCTCTATAGCAGGACGAAACATTAATGAATACAACCTCAAGTGGTGGCGTCGCCATTGTGGAGTGGTCATGCAGGACGGAGTGATATTCTCCGAGTCCATAGCCCGTAATATCGCAGTTGACGATGGGAAGATAGATGTGGAGCGTCTTGAACAAGCCGCAAAAATTGCAAATATACATGAATATGTTATGGGGCTTCCTCTAAAATATAATACTATTGTAGGACGTGACGGAGTAGGACTAAGTCAAGGACAAAAACAACGCATACTCATAGCGCGTGCAGTCTATAAGAAGCCTGATTTTATTTTCTTAGACGAAGCCACTAATGCTCTTGATGCCAAAAACGAAAAGGCAATAGTAGAAAACTTGGACGAATTCTATAAAGGACGTACAGTAGTTGTGGTGGCACACCGTTTATCGACAGTAAAAAATGCTGACCAAATAATTGTTATTGATAAAGGTAGAGTAGTAGAGACCGGTAGCCACAATTCTCTAATTGAAAAAAAGGGAGCATACTACACTTTGGTCAAGAATCAACTTGAGCTCGGAAACTGATAAATGTAACATAAAATAACAACCCATAATAATAGGATAAAACATGAAAGAGATAGATATAAAACAAAAAAATGTATGCAATGATATAGAACTGCGTTCTGAAAAGGTTCGTAATCTATTAGGAGAAATACCTCCAGCCTTTGTGCGATGGGGTTCAGTAATAATTGTTGCCATATTCTTGGTACTATTATTAGTATTATGTTTTGTGCCTTATCCTCATTCAAAAGGTGAAAGCATTTTACAGCATTTTTTGCTTGTAATTTACACAAATTATAATTAACTTTGTAATTACCTTAAACGTATGCCAAATTATGAAACATTTCATTGCTTATATTCTTTTTATGTTTACTTCAGTCGGTGCAATAGCTCAGGTTGATGTTAAGGGCGTTGTAATTGATGACAAAAGCAAAGAGCCGCTGACTGGAGCATCCATTATAATGAAAGGCGCAGACAATACGATTAAGAAATTTGCCATTTCGGATAAAGACGGAACGTTCTTTATGACAGTGGCATCTGTTGCGGGCTGCCGCCTGGAAATATCAATGATGGGTTTCGAGAAGAAAAACATTACTCTTGATAATACTTCTTTCCCAATTACGATTAAGATGACATACGGAGCTGTGCAACTTAAAGAGGTGAAAATTAAGGCTGAACGTATACGCGAACAAGGCGATACGATTAGCTATAATGTCAGCAGTTTTGCACGCTCACAAGACCGTTCTATAAGCGACGTACTGAAGCGTATGCCAGGAATAGATGTATCGAAAAGTGGAAAAATACAGTATCAAGGCGAAGATATAAACAAATTCTATATTGAAGGTTCCGACCTGCTTGGCGGCAAATACGGCATAGCCACAAACGGTATCAGTCATGACGATGTGGGAGCGGTAGAGGTGATGGAGAATCATCAGCCCATGCAGGTGCTTTCGGGCATCTCATTCTCCAACAAGGCTGCAATCAACCTGAAGCTCAAAAACAAGGCTAAAGCTACGTGGAGTTTTCACGGCGATGCCGGAGGCGGATGGTCGTGGCAACCCGAAGGTGCAGTATGGGATGGAGAACTGTTCGCAATGTGCGCCATGTCAAAATTTCAGAATATAACCACACTGCGCACTAACAACACCGGTGAAGACCTCACATCGTCAAACACCGACTTCTTTGCAAATCGCCGTGGCACTGGCTTGAGCAATTATGTCAACATCGGTCTGCCCGGAGTGCCGTCGCTCGGCAGCAAGCGCACGCTATTCAACCGCTCTGCACTTGTCTCGGCAAACAATCTGTGGAAACTCAGTCGTGGCGAGTTTAAAGCCAATATCGACTACTCGTACAATAGGGTCTTAGCCAACGCATCGAACACTACAACTTACTTTCTTGACGAGGGCAACCGTATTATAACCGAAAACCGCGACGGTACAGAACGTGACCACTCTCTGTGTGGCAAGTTCATATACGAACTAAACCAAAAGACAGCGTTCGTAAACAATACGTTGCAGACAAATATCAACTGGAACGACATTAAACTCAGCACAGCAGGTTCGATACCCACTGCACAGTCAGCCGATTTGCCGGATTATTATGTCAATAACAGCTTCAAGATGATAAAGAAGTTTAATGGCAAGCATCTGGTGACGTTCGAAAGCCGTAATGAATGGGAAGCGCTGCCACAGACTCTTAACATCGGCTTGAACGGCAATACATATCGCCAACATGTAGGCGACCATGCTTTCTATACACACGAAAGTGCAGCATACGCTTTTGCACTAAAAGGTATTGCCATAAGCCTTGAAGGAGGCATAAAGGGCTACTGGCGATTGATGGACTCCGAACTGTCCGAACTGCCACAACAATTGCCAGGCTTAACGGAGAACGTCGTGAATACAAACTCATTCACGGTGTATGCAATTCCGAAACTTGAATACTGGATAAGACGTGTCAACCTCACTGTCAATCTGCCGGTCAGCTACGCTCATTACTCATTCGACAAGGCTATGGCCAATCGCGGCGAGGTGTATTTCTCGCCGTCGCTGAGTTTCAACTGGAAGCCCAACAACCGCTTTACGGGTGCAATTCGTGGAAACATAGGTAGCTCACCGATGAACCTCAACCTCATTCACCCAGGGCTGGTAATGACCGACTATCGTACTCTGAAATCAGGCGTTGAAAATTTCTACAATTTATCGTCGCAGAAAGTATCGGCCAGTTTCAGCTACAAGCACACACGATACGGACTGTTTGCCGACGGAATGGTGATGCACTCGTGGAGTCATCAGCCCTATACATTGTCACAACAGCTATACGGCGACTATGTAGTATATAGCTATGCTGATGCCGACAATGACGAAAAGATGTTTCTGGCTGTGGGTAGCCTCGGCAAAACCCTCGACTTTATGCGCGGCAGTTGCAACATAAGCGGCTCTTTCAACCGTAACGAATCAAAGTTGTTGTCGCAACAGCAGCATGTTCAATCGGTCAATTCAAACTGGAATGTCAGCGGAAAAGTGAATGGTTCGCCGTGGCGGTGGCTCAGTTTAGAGTATGCCATAAGATATTCGCAAAAACGTCTGAAAATAAGCAATGCGTCAACACAATGGTTGTCGGCACTGACAAACGAGCTGACTCTTGACTTTGTACCACACCCCAAATGGGAATGGCAGATAAGCGGCGAGCACTACCGCAACGAACTGACTGAGGGAATGTTCAAGAATATCGCAATGCTCGATACAAAACTAATATTCAAGGCCAGCAAGCTCATCGAACTGTCGGCATCGTTAACGAATATGCTCAACAATAAGCAGTACAATTACACAACATACTCGCAACTCTCTTCTTTTGAATCACAGCGTCAGCTCCGCGGACGCCAATTATTAATTTCAATAACATTAAGAAAATGAAAAAACTAGTAATCTCTATCATTGTCTGCCTTGCAGCAATAGCTTCAATGGCACAAACAAAGTCAGAAATCTTAGTAAGTTATAATAGCATTACCCCCAACAAGTACAACAAGCTTGTCACATCGAAAATGTTGCTCCTGGCTTCTTCGACCGATGCTAAGTATTTTAATGAGCTCAGCCTTTGGGTTGACTCTCTGAAATCAACCCCAGAAGGCAAAGCAAAGTATATGGATATACTTAAAAAAGCCTGTATGACGGTTGAACCCGACGGCTCTACTTCATGGAATCTGAGCAAAGGACCTGTAAAAAAGACATACATGTATGTATTCAGTAATCCTGCCAAACAAACGCTTACTGTGTATGACAAGTACGGAGAAGACCTGGGCTATTACACTGAGTCGCTATCAGAAATGAAGTGGTCGATGGTGAATGATTCTGTCAAGACGATTCTCGGCTACGAATGTTTTATGGCTGAGAGCGATTATCACGGCCGACACTGGAAAGCTTGGTTTACACCCGAAATTCCAATGTCATTCGGACCTTGGAAACTGCACGGGCTTCCGGGATTAATCCTCAAAGCTGAAGCCAATGGCGGATTCTCGTTTACAGCCACAGGCCTGGAACAAACCAATCGCCTTATTACTCCAATGTATCTTCAGCAGGATTATACGAAGATTGACCGGAAAAAGGGACTTGAAAATGCCGAATATTATGTAAATAATGAAGCGAGCATCATGAACGCGCAAGGGCAGAACGTAAAGATATATACTGTAGACGAGAATGGTAATAAAGTGGAAGTTCCCAAATATGACGGTCTAAAACACAGTCTTGAACCTGATTATAAAATGAAACGATAAAACAAAAGGGAAAATGTGAACAACTTGTGATATTATATGAATATGCCTATACAATGATAAATCAGTAACTTTGCAGCTGAATTATTAATATAGGTATGAAAAGAATATTGTTCACATTTTCCCTGACTCTTCTTGCCCACTATTCGATGGCGCAAGAAACATTGTCATTGAGTCAATGCCTACTGATGGGCATTGAACGAAATCTTAACTTAAAGACTTATGAGGGTAATGTGCTTAAGGGCAAGCACAATATCAGCGAGAACCGCTCGCGACTGTTGCCACAGATTAATATCGGTGCAGCGCTGAACGACAACTTCACGCCGCCAGTATCGGTAACGGACGGCAAGGCTTACGGCAAACCGTATAACGTGACGAAGACGCTGCAGTACAACTCGTCGGCGAGCGTTCAGCTGCAGATGCCGCTGTACAGCCAGACGGCTCTTACGGCGCTGGACATATCGAAGACTCTCGACCAGCTCAACACCCTATCGTATGCCAAAGCCAAGGAAGACCTGATTGTGCAGATAAGCAAGATGTATTATCTGGCGCAGAACACCGAGGAGCAGATTGGCATTATCAAGGACAACATCAAGCGACTTGAAGAACTGCGCGACATCACACAGGCTTTCCACGACAACGACATGGCTCTGAGCGTGGACGTGAAGCGTGTGAACGTGAATCTGGAGAATCTCAGCGTGCAATACGACAACGCCAAGGCTATGCTCACACAGCAATACAACATGCTGAAATACGTTATCGACTATCCTGCCGACAAGGATATTGCTGTGACTAAGGCTAATGTGGAGCTGACGGACATGGCGGCTCTCACCGGACTGAACGAGAATCTGTCGGAGCTTCAGCTACTCAGAAAGCAGCAGACGCTTGCCGAACAGCAGAAGAAGCTTGCCAAGGATGGCTATCTGCCTACGCTGGCGCTCACCGGCAACTGGACTTACGCTGCCTTCACCGACAATTTCAAGAACTGGTTTCACTCGGGCGAGTCGAACCATTGGTATAAGTCGAACGGCATAGGTCTGTCGCTCCGCATACCCGTGTTCGACGGTTTTGAGAAGCGTTCGAAGATTAGAAAGGCGCAGGTGGACATCGACAACGCCAAGCTGCAATACGAGAATGCGCTGAAGGGTATGCAGACACAATACGCCAATGCCGTGAACGATCTGGCCAACAACCAACGCAACTTCAGCAAGCAGCGCGACAATTATCTGTTGGCTGAGGATGTATATAAGGTGACGAGCGACCGCTACCGCGAGGGTATTGCATCAATGACCGAGGTGCTGCAAGACGAAATGAGCATGAGCGACGCCCAGAACAACTATCTCACGGCTCACTTCAACTATCAGGTATCGAACCTGACACTGCTGAAACTCACAGGACAACTTGAGAAACTGTTGAATTAGGAATTTGGAATTAGGAATTGTTCTCGGCTACGCCTGCGATTAGGAATTATTCAATGTTGAATTAAGAATTCAAAACTCAAAAAAATGGAAACAAACAATAACACTACAAACAACAACAATAATAGCGACAACAGCACACAGTCTAACCACGAACTAACTGCCAAGCAGCTTAAGCGCCAGCGCATCCGCCAGATAGCAGTAAGCCTCATCGGCGTGGCTATACTGGTATGGGGCATCGTGAAGATAGCCTGCATGTTTATGGACTACAAGAGCAACGAGAAGAGTGACGACGCCCAGATAGAGCAATACATATCGCCAGTGAACATGCGTGCTTCGGGATATATCAAGAAAATATACTTCAAGGAACATCAAGACGTGAAGAAGGGCGACACGCTGCTTGTTCTCGACGACCGTGAATACCGCATCCGTGTAATGGAGGCAGAGGCTGCGCTGAAGGACGCAATGGCTGGAGCCAACGTTGTAGACGCTTCGCTGCAGACCACTCAGACCTCGGCTACTGTGTACGAGGCTTCGATAGCCGAGATAGAAATACGTCTTGCCAAACTCGACAAGGACCGCCAGCGCTATCAGAACCTCGTGGCTCGCAATGCCGCCACACCGATACAGCTCGAACAGATTGAAACTGAATACAACGCTACGAAGAAGAAACTCGACGCCGTACGCCGCCAGCAGAAGGCTGCCTACTCGGGCGTTAACGAGGTGCAGACACGCAAAAAGAATACAGCTGCTGCCATTGAGCGCACTCAGGCTGCGCTGGAAATGGCCAAACTCAACCTCTCTTACTGCGTGGTAACCGCTCCTTGCGACGGCAAACTGGGCAGACGTGCACTGGAAGAGGGTCAGGCTGTGAATGCCGGACAAACCATCACCTACATCATGCCCAACACACAGAAGTGGGTAATAGCCAACTACAAGGAGACACAGGTAGAGAAACTGTATGTTGGACAGAAGGTGAAGATGAGCGTTGACGCATTCGAGGGCAAGGAGTTTGAAGGACGCATCACCGCCATATCGGGTGCAACAGGCTCAAAATACTCGCTCGTTCCTACCGACAACTCTGCCGGCAACTTCGTCAAGATACAGCAGCGTGTGCCTGTACGCATAGAGTTTGAGGGAATTTCGAAGGAAGACAACGACAAGTTGGCTGCTGGAATGATGGTTGTAGTAAAGGCTCAACTTAAGTAAATGACACAAGCAGAAATATATACGGCAGTGCCCGAGCACATGCCTAAGAATTTTCCGTTCTACAACTGGGTGCCAAAGCCCCTTGGCATCGCCTTTCTCGTCATCCTTTTCATACCTATCATGACGGTAAGCGGTGCCTACACCGTCAACAGTAGTGAGATGGTGGGCGGGCTTGGCATCCAGTCAGAACACATAGCCTTCATCAGCTTCGTCACATCGATAGGTATGGCGGCGTTCTCGCCGTTCTTCTACTCGCT
>OIYR01001240.1_pt1 | contig 13192 bp, 5 predicted proteins | sample 1588221 | NCBI WGS metagenome assembly OIYR01 (sample SAMN03283292) | human gut metagenome | biome: human-associated habitat; material: feces | host: Homo sapiens | place: Peru | collected 2012 | reverse complement strand
AGACATTGTTATCCAAAAGATTTGCGGGAACATTGTCACCATCCACCCCAGAGGCGCCGATGGCCGTCATTCTGGACTGAGGGATCTCTCCCCTTTCCGGAGTCACCTCGATCACCTTAGGATCGGATGTATTCTTTCCGCTCTCATCTGTGGCCGTGATCGTGACTTCAGTCGGATCAACGAATGGGAATATCTCCACACTGCCATCCCCGCTGCCCTTTCTGGTGACAGTCTTTGTCTCCCCTGAAAGATTCTTGTAAGAGATGCTGACGGTGACCGGGACATCATATTCATTGGCCCAATTGATGACGGCACCCTCTACGGTCGGGGTGGCCTCGATGGTCTCAGTGATGTACTTGAAGGCCTTGCTGGCATCCTCAGGAGCGCAGGAAACGGTCTTTGAGTCGCCATAACGTTCGTCGGAAGTGTAAGGGGTCACCGTGAACTCGTAGGTCTTCGTGTCTGAGAATCCACCGATTCTGACAGAGGTGTGGCCCTCTCCCTTTTCTGAGTCAACACTATAGACGCTCACCTTTTGTCTAACTTCCTCACCGTCAGCGTTCAGATAAGTCACTGTGGCATAATAATAGTCACTCGCCGTAGGGTTGTCCCATTTGAGTACAACCGCACCGATTCTCGGCTCGGCCGTCAGGTTCGACAGGACGATGTCGCCATCCTTCGTCATTCCCGAGTCATCCTTGCAGGAAAAAAATATGGCCAAGCAGGCGATCAATATCAAGTAGATGATTTTCTTCATATTCATCAAATTTTATCAATTAAAATTTAAGGCCTCTGCTACCATCCAGGGTTCTGCCAGTCGTTTCCGGTAAGTTCAAGAACCTTTGAGACTTCGGTGAGGTCGATCGGGTAGAGCAGGAACTTGTCAGTAGTGGTGGAGCGCTGTCCAAGGACGAAGCGTTCGTAAGTGAGGTTGGCACCTGTGCCGGACACTTTCATTCCAGTCACGGTAGATGTGGCCGAAAGGGTTTTCCAGCGACGCAGGCTGAAGTAATAGTCCGCCTCAAGGGCAAACTCGACCCTGCGGTCGTTACGGTACCTCTTCTCGAAATCAGCTACTGTGAGTCCGCTTGGAATCTCAGGCATTCCGACCCTCGCGCGGACAGCGTTGACGGCTCCGCGGGCGGACATATTCAGACCTGAGACGCTGACAACCTGATCCGGTCCGGCAGCCTGGTAGGCCACCTCGGCGAAGTTGTAGTAAAGCTCAGCGAGGCGCACAACGCGCATATAACCATCCGAATTGGAGTTTCTGTTGGATGCGTCGTGGGCATATTTGCGCATATAGTAGCCTGTGTGGGTGTACCTGATGCTGGTTGCGTTCAGTCCGCAGTTGGCTCCGGCGACTGTGGAGATCTCATCCTCTCCCCTTACGCTGCCGTTGTAGAACACGGTCGCATAGAAGCGAGGATCCCTATCTTCGTAAGGTTTGGTCTCATCGTAGCCGGATTCGGTGTTTATGATAGGCTGAAGGTGCTGATCATCGCTGTAACCGTTTATCGCTGGCTTGCCGTTGGCCATCTCGTAGGCATCGACAAGTTCCTGGGTCGGGCAAGTGCCGGCCGTGGCGCTTCCGCTCACGATCGGAACTCCGCAGCTTGACCAGACAGCTGTACGTGTGCCACCATAGATGGTTTCCTTGTCCTGTGCCCTCATATCCTCAGGATTGTAAAGGAAATATGAAGCGTAAGCGTTGTACCCTGCGCTCGCCGTGGTCCAGAGGCTGTAGTCATTGGACAGAACCTTGGCGAGGGCGTCAGCAGCGATTTCAAGAGCCTGATCAGCAGTGTAACCGCCGTCACCCATCAAAGGACTGATGACGTAGGTAGCAGTCTCGCTCCTGATAGCCTGTGCAAGTGCTTTTGTCGCCATTCCCCACTGCTGTGTACGATAGACGTATGAATATGCCTCCGAATCCTCCGTGGCTATCGCGGCGTCGCAGTCAGCCAGAATCTGTCCGGCGATCTCTGAGACAGTCGCTTTCTTGTCTGAAGAATAGTCGTGATTGGTGCCAAGATCCGAAGTGATCAAAGGTAGCTGACCATATCTCTTCATCAGCTGGAGATAATACCATGCCCTGAGGGTCAGAGCCTGAGCCTTCCACCCTGCCCTTTCCCAGTCCAGCATCTCAGCCGTGGCTCCATCTATGTTGGCGATGAACACATTGCACTTGCGTACGCCCTCGAAGTAGTTGCCCCAAGGATTGCCGTCCCAGTTGTGGTCGGCGAAATTGCTGGAGGTGATGTCAGAATTATACCAGATGTCGTACGAACTTCCGGCCGTGATGTCCTGACTGTTCTGAGCGTCGTCCGTAAAGGAACCGACATTGACAGACGGATTCTTGATATAATTGTAGCAGGCGTTGAGATAGCCTTTGGTTCTGTTTCTGTCCTTGAAAACCTCAGACATATCAATGGTTCCGTTGGTTCGGAGATCCAAAGCGTCCTGGCAGGCAGACAAGGCTGCCACGGCCGCCATCGCGAGAATAAGTATGCGGAATTTTTTCATAATATTCAGATTTACTTTATGAACTGTTTCCATTAGAATGTGAGGTTGATTCCAAGTCTGTACATCCTATAGACCGGGAACGCGGAGCAAGTACCTTCAACCGGAGTGTCGTTTGTCTTCATACCATCGATGGTAAAGAGGTTCTGACCACTCAGATAGACCTTGAAGGCACTCGCGTTAAGGAAATCGCAGACCTTCTTAGGCATATTGTAGGAGATCTCGGCTGTTTTCAGGCGCAGGAACGAGGCATCCTTCAGGAGATAGTCGTTCGTCTGGAGATTGGTTGTGGCTGTCGTGGAAAGGGCAGGGAAACTGATTTCCTCGTCATTGAGCCACTTCTCGGCGGTCCAGGCTGACTTATGACTTTCCGTGAACACTCCATCGTAGGCCGACTGGAATGAAAGCAACTCGCTGTAGTTTCTCTTATAGCCTCCAAGTCCCTGGAACAGAAGGTTGACCTCGAAGTTCTTGAGGTTGAAGCCGACATTGAACGCGAAGTTGTACTTAGGAAGAGAACCGTTGCCAAGAGGAGCCATATCCTTCTCATCGATGACACCGTCACCGTTCAGATCCTTGTACTTGATGTCACCAAGCCGAGGAGTGCCGAATGAATATTTCGGACCGGCCTCAATCTCATCCTGGAAGTTGTACAGACCATTGCCGTTGCTGTAGTCGGTCAGATAGCCCCAGGACTGCCCGAGAGGATAGCCTTCGGTACGGTAACGGTAAGCGTAAGTGTCATTGTAGGCTGTCTCACCGACGTAAATCACCTTGTTCTTGCTGTAGTCCAGATGACCGGCAAGGAACAGTCCGAAATCAGAATTGAAACGCTTTCTGTAGCTCACAGAGAGTTCCCATCCCTTGTTCTCGAACTCACCCATATTCGTGATAGGATATGCCCCGAGAGGAATTCCTTGATAGAGAGGCACCTTGGATGTCGATTTGATGACACCATTGTTCAGTTTCTCCTTGAACACATCGAAGGAGACCTGGAACTGGTTGGCGATTCCGAGATCGATACCAACATTTGTCTTGTAGATTTTCTCCGGCTCAAGATTAGGGTTACCGTAAACCGACTCATTGGTATAATATTCAAGATAAGGAATCTTTCCTCCGGCGGTACTGTTCACCTGATCCTTGTACGCATATCTGTCGAATCCGGTGGCATCGTTGCCTGTGACGGCATAAGAGCCGCGAACCTTGAGCAAAGACAGCCAAGGAACATTCTCCTTCACAAAACCCTCGTTGGAGGCGATCCATGCGGCGGAGACACCTGGTGTCCAGACAAAGCGGGTCTTTCTCGGGAAATAGTCGGATCCTGAATATCCTGTCGAAATCTTGACGGCGTACCTCTTGTCAAAGTCGTATGCCACTTCCGCTCCTGAATATACCCGCCTGAAATCGTAGGTCGCGCCGCCGGCGAGATTGTCGAACACCTGATAGGTCATGTAGGCATTGGCGTTCAGGTGATGTCTGCCGAAATCCCTCTGCCAGCCGGCTTCCCCTTTATACGAGAAATATCCGTACAAGGCTGTTCCCTTTGCATATTTCAGATTCGTGTTGATCGTGGTTCCGTAATGAGTGAAAGTCAAATCACTCCAGTCGTCATCACGGATGTACCTTGCGTAGTCCTGAGTGTTGGAAGTAATTGAGTTTATGTAGGAAAGGTATCCAACACTGCCACCAGCCCAAAGCCCGGGAGTAAGGAACGAAAGGTCAAACTTAAGCCCGGCCTGACCGTAGATGTTGGTGTTCATCTCATTGTTGTAGCCAGTGCGGTTCAGGAAGCCATAAGGGGAGAAATTGATGTTCGGGGTCGTCACAACCTCCCCACCCTCTTCTATCACATTACCATCCTCATCATAGACCGTAGGTGTCACAGGACCATAGATGAATGAAGGCATTCCAGTGATGATGGTGTAAAGGGTCTCATTGCAGTTCACGGCACCGCCCGGAGTGTGGGCCCTTACGATTGAACCGGCCAGATTAGCCCAAAGACTGATGTAGTTGTTGATCTTCACATCCACATTTGAGCGGAAGTTAATCCTGTACTTCTCATTGTCAGCCTTATACTTGGTCTGGTCAGAGTTCCAGAAACTGCCTTGACGCAAAACATTGAAGTTGGAATAGAACCTCACATTCTCGTTGCCTCCTGTGGCATCCAAAGCTATTCTCTGCTGATTGGAGAAATCACGGACAAGCATATCGTACCAGTTCGTGTTCGGATAGAGGTCACTGCCACCATCCTTGAAGCCCTCAACCGCCTCCTTTGAGAATATATGATACTCTCCAAGTCCGTCATTGACAGCAGCCTGATTGCGAAGATTGGCGAATGTGTAGGAATCGAAACTGTGGATTCTGGTGGTCGGCACCTGAACTGTCTCCGAGATGTTCACACCCACTTTGAGTTTGCCGGGAGTACCGCGCTTGGTGTTGATGACAATCAGACCGTCAGTTCCTTTCACTCCGTAGATGGCCTGCGAGGCGCCGTCCTTCAGGATGGACACAGACTCAATCTCCTCAGGGGAAATCCTGTAGAGAATGTCGTGTGCGAACGAGTCGTAGAGAATTCCGTCAATGACCACACTGGCGATTCCACCATGGAAAGTGGAGTAGCCGCGCACGTACATATTCAGAGACTCATAAGCCGGCTCAAATGTGGTCTCCATCGTGGTGAGCCCGGAGAAAATTCCGGAGAACGTTCCCTGAAGACGAGTCATCAGCGACCTTCCAAGTTTCTCGCCATGGGCTGTCGAGACAGCGTCGGAAAGGACTTCCCTACTCTGTTTGGAAAGACCTATGTTGACATTCTCGGCAAGATTATGGGCGTCATCCTCAAGGGTTACCTCCATCTGTGAGGAAGCCTTTACGGATGTCGGTTTGAAGCCAAGAAGCGAAAACTCCAGTTCTCCCGATTTGTTGACCTTGGCCGTGTACTGTCCGTTCTTGTCGGTGATGTACAAGTCCTTGTGGTTGGACGAGACAATCACCCCTGGCAACGGGTTACCGTAGATGTCCCTTACGGTACCGGCGACAGTTATGTCCTGCGCCTTGACCTGCTGGATGGATGCCCCAAGCAGGAGAAGCGCCGCTGCCGCAAATATATTCTTATTCATCATATTCGATGCAAATTTAATGTTCTGAATATTCAACCATTACCAACCTGGATTCTGCCAGTCCTCACCCGTGATGGCTCTCATGTTGTTGACCTCGGTAAGAGGAATTGGCATCTTGAGCCATTTGTTGGTATAGCACTGACGCTCCTTTAGGATTGTACGCTCGTAAATGTATCCGTGAGAGCCATCTGCCTTAAAATAATGGGTTATGTGTGCTCCGGTTATCCAACGGTCAGTAGCCGAGAGATCCTCATCCGGCTTATGCCATCTGCGGACATCGAAATAACGGTTGCCTTCGAGTGCTAATTCAACACGTCGCTCATTATGGATGCGCTGACGAAGAACATCCCCTGAAAGACTTGATGAAAGTCCAGGCATTCCGGCGCGGGTACGCACTTTGTTCACATAAGTGATGGCTTCCGCCTCGTGTCCTGATTCCATGGCGGCCTCGGCAAAATTCAGGTAAATCTCTGCCAGACGGTAATCCTTATGACGTGGACCAGGAAGTCCTGTCATATTTGTTCCGCTGTTAGGATGCAGGAATTTTCTTTGGAAATAACCGGTTCTTGTTGGTGTACGACCGAGAAGAGAACGTCCCATCAAAGGCTCCGGAGTATTAATGACTGTGCCGTCAGAGTTCTTATATGCATCCCAAGTTGTAATGGTCCTTGTCATCAAACCTTTGCCTTGTCCCAAATTCTCAAAAGAAATAGACTCTGCATCCGTTCCCCAACCACAATATCTTTTAGATCCATTGAAGTAAATTGTCGCATAGAATCTTGGATCCCTGTTCGCATAAGGATCCTCTTTGCTGTAAAGAGTGTTGGAAGCATTGTAATTAGGCTTGAGATGCTGCTCGTCAAGGTAAGGTTTTGATAAATCCAAAACCGGTTCTCCATTGATTGTCTCAAACGCATCCACAAGTTCCTGAGAAGGACAAGTTCCTGTCTTATAGCCAAGGATGGCCCCAGGAGCATCAACGTTGCACAAATTAGAATTAGCTCCTTCCCTCAATTGATAGATTGTCTCCTTGTCTGCAGGATCAGCCGCATACGCACCGGAATTGCAGAAATATTCATTCAAATACTGTGACTCTTTGTTCGGAAGATATGCCTTCTCGTCTCCCCAGACAGCAGTTTGGTTCAGTTTATCATAAAGGGCATAACCATTACTCTCAAGAGCCTGTACCGCCGCTTTGTTCACTGAATATGCTTCCTCCCAATAGTTGTTGCCCTCATTGTACAAAGGACTGGCCGCAAAAAGCGTCATCCTTGACTTTATGGCCCAAGCCACAGCCTTCGTCATACGCATAGCCTCGCTGTCAGTGGTGATTCTCCAAGGAAGATCATCACAAGCAAGGGCGGCGTCACAATCTTCGATGACGAACTCGACAACATCGTGGAAGGATGATCTTTCAACCTTTGCGAAATCAGCATCAAGGGTATAAGGCTCTCTGATGATAGGAAGTGAGCATCCGAACCACATCAGAAGTTCTGAATAGTAATATGCCCTTAATACGTGCGCCTCAGCCGTCCAACGGGCGCGGTCACTTTCAGACGTGACATTAGCTGTAGGAATATGTTGAAGGAACACAGCACAGTTGCGGATCCTTTGGAACGACCGTGACCAAGATACATTCTCATTACCGGAATCTCCATTGTTTATGTTGGCCGGGAAGTTTGCAGCCGTGGCATTACCATCATAGTACTTGCGTGAGCCTGCCCAATCCACATCCAGATCATCCGCATCCCAAGAGTCATCACACCAGTTGACAGGTCCACGGCTCCAGAAAAAATAAAGACACCCTTTGGCATTGATGCCAGAATAACAAGTGTTAAGGTAATTCATCGTCATATCGTTGTCCTCAAAGACCTCTTCAAGTGAAATTTTTCCCGAAGGAGCCTCGTCCAACACGCTTGAACAGGCGGACATAACGGTCAAAAGACAAAACACTGCGATGTATAATATATTTTTCATATTCTTCATACTGTTTAGAAGTTTATGTTGAGACCAAGACTGACATTCTTGGTTATCGGATAGCCGTACGAATTGTTTTGTTCTGGGTCAAGATGCGTTATGCGAAGTTTGTCCCAAACAAACAGATTCTGCCCACTGGCGTATATTCTGAGGGATTTCACGCCGGCCTTTGAAAGGAATCTGGAAGGAAAAGTGTAACCTAACTCTATATTCTTTAGTCTTAGGAACGAACGGTTCTGAATAAAGAAGTCGTTTGTTGTATGGCTGACAGTCTGACCTGTGGAAACAGCAGGATAAGTAATTTTATCACCGTTCTTGTAACGTTCTTCTGTCCAACCATTTCTTGTCCAGTCAAAGAAAGTACCTTGCTTTGTGTATTCCACAACACCCTGTCCCATGTAGTACTTGGAATATCTTCCCAAACCAGAGAAGAGAACATTGAAGTCAAAACCCTTGAAATTCACACCAAGAGATATTCCATAGTTAAGTCCAGGAATTGTAGTGGAATAGCCAATAGGTGAGAGATCCTTCTCATCTATGACATTGTCTCCGTTCACATCCTTATAGACAAAATCACCCACCCTTGGCTTGCCAAACCCGTAAGGATAGTAATTGTCAATCTCCTCCTGCGATGTGAAATAACCATTGCCAGGAGAATCCCAATCAATAAGGTAACCGAAAGTCTGTCCTAAACGGAAACCTTCCTGTTGAAATTGATAAGCATATTCCTCGGAACGCATCGGCTCGTCAAGCTCTATGACCTTGTTGTCGTTAAATCCGAAATTGACCTTTGAGGTTATTGATAGATCCTTATTGAACGAGTGAGAATAACTAACCTCCACATCAATTCCGTGATTCTCTACCTTTCCCATATTCACTTTAGGAATATAACTGGAACTTACCCCCTGAAATGAAGGAACGGTCTGACGTGTGATAAGAATCTGGTCACGTTTCTCGGTGTAGTAATCAACATTGACTCTAAAATCTTTAAACAGACCAAGTTCAACTCCAAAGTTCGTCTTCTTTGCCAATTCCCAAGTGACATCTTTGTTACCGATAAGTCCCTCTTTCACAATGCTGCCCCCCAAACCTCCGACATAACTGCCACCGGCTTGGATCCTATTGTCATCCTGATACAAAAAGCGTGTTCCCGTTCCCGACATCGAGTCATTTCCGACAAGACCATAGGACGCACGGAACTTAAGCCAAGTGACATACCTATTGTTTTTCAAAAATGACTCGTTGCTGGCAATCCATCCGACGGATCCTGAAGGAAACAAACCAAATCTCTTTGAAGGAGAGAACTGCTCGGAACCATTGTAACCAAGATTGCCCTCGACAAGATACCTTTCGTCAAATGAATATGTCGCTCTGGCGGCGATTCCAAGGATATTATAAGGGATGTCGGCAGAAGTGGTCTCCCAATATTTTCTGTATGCCGTGAACATTCCGGTAACATCGTGTTTTCCTAATGTTCTTGCATAGTTGACGGCACCCTGCACATAGATCTTATAGTTTGACAGTCTGGATGAAGACATCGTCAAAGGCTCTACCTTATCACCATTTGAAGAATAACTGATGGATTCATTGTTGTAGTCAACCTTCACATTATAGACCTGCTCCTTCTTCCGTCCTTGCAGGACTCCGGTGTTATAAGTATCGTACGCTACCAATCCATTAATGCTCAATCCCTTTGTAACAAGTTCACTAAGATCCCAATTAAGTGAGAACTGAGTGTTAAGATTCTTTCTCTTGTTGGTGAGAAATCCTCTTCTGTTGATAATCTCGTATGCAGAGCGGTCAAGATAGTTATATCCAACAACAGAGCCGCTCTCTACACCGAAACGCGAATCCGTCAGCGGTCCCGGAGAAATAGGAAGGATGGTTTGAGCCTGATAGATTATGTCTGTAATCATCCAAGACTGGTCTCCGTTATAAAGATCTCCCACAGCCGGCATATTCACTTTTTCAGCGTACGAAGCAATGTTCAATGATGCCGTCAGATTCTTCGAGATGTGGAAGTCAAGATTGGAACGAAGACTGAGCCTATTCATAAAGCACTGAGGATCATATCCCAGATAGTCAGAACTTTCAGTATTGAGGTTACCGCCTTGATGAATGTATCCGACATTCACGAAGTAATTAATAAAATCAGTTCCACCGGAGATATTGGCATTGAGACGAGTCTGAGGAGTGTTGCCTTTAAGGTACATCCTATAATAGTCATTGTCGCAGTAAATAGCCTTACGTATAGCGACCTGATTCTCATAGTCTGAAGCAGACGGATCAAGGCCTATAAGAGGATTTCTGAATTTCGCTATAGTCTCTTCGGAAAATTCAGGAGCCTGACTGTCATTCATCAACGCCTCGTTCCTGAACTCGCAATATTCCCAGGAATGAAGCCTTGAAGGCTCCTTGGTGAATGATGTCCAGCTCTGGTCAACCGAGATGTTCAACTGTGCCTTTCCCTTCTGTCCCTTGCGGGTCTGGATAAGAATCACACCATTCGCTCCCTGCACTCCGTAAAGGGCCGTCGCCGATGCGTCCTTGAGGACGGATATGCTTTCGACCTCGTTCATATCAATCGTGCGTATGTTGTCACGCTCAACGCCGTCTACAAGGATAAGAGGGCTCTTTCCGTTGGTCGTGGCGGCACCACGAAGGTACATCGTGGCACCATCGACACCAGGCTGGCCACCACCGCTCTGCATTGAGGTAAGGCCTGTGACACGGCCCGCAAGCGCATTGTCAAGACGTGTGGATGTGGTCTTGCGAAGATCCGCTGAGGCGACTGTAGAGATAGCACCAGTAACGGAAAGTTTCTTCTGCTGACCGAAAGCCACCACAACCGTCTCCTCAAGCATCTCGGAGTCCGGCACAAGACTCACGACATAGTTGGATTTACCTTCAGGAAGAACCTGATTGGTGTACCCTATACAAGACACAATGACAGTCGATCCTGACGGCACCTCAGCAAGCGTGAAGGTTCCATCAGGTCCGGTCATCGTCCCCTTGGTCGTGCCATCCACTACGATGGTCACGCCAGGCATCGGCTGATTGTTCTCGTCAAGCACCTTGCCGGTGATTGTTCTGCCGGTCTTCTGGGCTAAGGCGGTACCTGTCCCGACAACCATAAGCAGGAGAACAGCCGCTATCGCTGCCTTTACCTTTGAAAGACAGGATGCAACTTTTTGTTTTCTATCGTGCATATTAATTAATGTTGTTAAACTACAAGTTATATTTTAAGTCCGTTATAGTGTTATCGTTACCAAATATCTGACTATATTTTCCCTTTAACGTTTTTAAAGATAGTAACAACTATGGCAAACTTGTATTTTATGTGACAATATTTGCAGTAAAAACGACAATTATTATAGTCATCGGAACAAAAAAAGAGGGGACGGGCGCAAACCCATCCCCAATATTATATCAATAGCCTCTTTTCAGGCTTAAGGTCAATTAATAGAAGCGAGCCCTGTTATCCTTCACGTCAGCCTCGGTCATCATAACCGGAAGAATCATCTGCGTGGCATAGTTGTTCAACTGAGCGGCGGCGTTCTTGGCGTCATCCTCCGTGTAGAAAGCACCTGTATCACGTGAATTCACCTTGAATATGTAAGTACCTATCGTACCGGCCACTGGACCGCAGATCTTGCCTTCAGGAGCAACTGAAGCGGCACCGATGAACTTAGGATCCAGTCCCTGTCCAGCAAGTGATGCGAACCTTACATCGACACCAGCGCTTACAGATGAGTGAAGAGTGTCAGCGATAGCCTGAAGATCATTCAGACCCTGGATCTTCTTAGCGATGTCAGCGGCGGCCTTCTCGCTGGCCTTCTCGGCGTAAAGTTGCTGACGGATGATGTTCTTAACCTCGTTGATCTTCGCCACACCTTCCTTGTGGATTCCAGTGACAGTGGCGATGAAGAGGAAGTTGTTGTTGACAGTGATGATTTCTGAAACCTTGCCGACCTTGTTGTCGAACACCCATCTTGTGACTTCCTTGGCCTGACTGATAGATCCGTAGGATGAAGTGCTTTCAAGAACGTTGTTCATAGGATGTGAATATATTCCCATTGAATCAACGGCAGCCTTGTAGTTCTCATATTTGCCGGAAGCGATCTTGGAGAACTTGCTCGCCTGGGCATAGTAACTGTTGAATGTCTCGCCGCTCGCTAACGCTGTCTTCTCAAGGATAGCCACCTGCTTCTTGGCTATAGGGGCGGTTCTCTTTGAAACCTCAACAATGTGCGTTCCATACTGAGTCTTGACAACATAAGGCTTTCCTACCTGAGCCGTGAGGACTGACTCGAATCCAGGGATCATATAGGTCTGTGTCATCCAACCGATGTTTCCTTGCTCACCGTCAGCGGCGCTCCTTGTGTCAGCTGAATACGAAGCGGCGACATTAGAGAAGCTCTCCCCCTTGGAAAGCACGTTGAGAAGGCTGTCAGCCTTGTTCTCGGAACCACCCTGAAGAAGGATGTGCTTCACATAGACAGAGTCAGGAATCTGCGCTGTGGCAAGGATTCTGGCAGCATAGAAAGCATTGTTGTTGTCGGAAACGATAGGAGATGTACCTTCTACGTTGTTGTCAACAAACTCGCTGATTTCCTTGTTGACAGTGGAAAGCTCTCCGGCCTTGTACCAGTACTCGTTGAGATTCCTCTCTGAGTTTCTGGCAAGGAACGACTTCATATTGTCTGTGGTTGTGAACTCGTCATAAACCTTGGACATAGCCTCGTTCGTGGCGTTGATGTCAGACTCAGACGGCCTTACCTCGAAAACCACATATTCAATGTCCCTTGAGGCCTTCTGTTTGAACATCTTCTTATGAGACTCATAGAACTTCCTGATCTCATCGTCAGACACTTTGATTGTGGTGTCCTGACCATAGTTAGGAACCATAACGAAATCCACATTGGTGGTGTTATTGTTCTCGGCGATGGCTCTCTTGAGCATCAAAGGATTCTGAACATTGCCCTGAGTGAACATTGAACCATACTTTGCATAGTACTGCTGGGTATAGACAGTGTTCTGGAGGTAGTTCCAATATTCCTTGAGCCTGCCGGTCTGATCCTGAGATATTCCGTTGACGAGGTTCTGCACGGCATCCTTTGAGAAATTGCCGTCCTCGTCAGTGAACGCTGGATTCTGAGAGATGACAGGAGAAACCATATCTCCAGCAAGGAGTTCTTTCATTTCCTCCTCTCCTACCCTGATGCCGGCAGCCTTGGCGTTCTTTATGAACAGGTACTTGTCCAGAAGACTCTGCCAAGCGGCGTTGCGTACCTGCTCCTGCTGCTGCTCGTTCTGGGCCGAGGAACCGGTAACCATCTCGTTGATAGTTGTGAATTTCTCTACATCCTGCTGAAAATCAAGGTAAGAGATTGTCTTTCCATTGATCGTGCCGACATCATTCCTTGAGGACATAGCGTTGAACGCCGTCTCAAGGGTCTGAGGGTCAATGATGAATGACAAAAGGGCCAAGGCAATGATGATTGACACTGCCATACCAGCCTTTTCGCGAGTTTTTTGAAGAATCGCCATTGTGTATTACGTTTTTATAATTT
>OIYR01001239.1_pt1 | contig 13199 bp, 15 predicted proteins | sample 1588221 | NCBI WGS metagenome assembly OIYR01 (sample SAMN03283292) | human gut metagenome | biome: human-associated habitat; material: feces | host: Homo sapiens | place: Peru | collected 2012 | reverse complement strand
AGTCATTACGGGTTCCTTGTATCTTTTTCGTTGTTTAATTTTCAAGGTCCTGTTGCACTTTCGGCTTTGGAATGTCAAGCGTTTCAGCTTGTTTCCATTTGCGAAGTGCAAGAGCTATTATACACTACACTTTCTCCTTTGTCAACCCCTTTTTTCACCTTTTTTATTTATTTTTTAATTTGGGCTTAAAATGTCAGGCAACGCAAGGCTGTAAAACAGCATTATTAACATATTATTAGTATAAACTAGTATAAACCAAATTAATATTTTCACATTTCTTAGGCGGCAGTCGCCGTTTCAGAGCTTCAGTGGAAGTTACAGCCTCCAATGAACTACAGCTCCTTTACACTGCTTGTTATCTGTCGCAAGCTTTGCTCCGATTTAATATACATATATAATATTTAATTTAATCAAAGATATATACCGTTCCTATAGTTTAAATGAAATACATAATTATGTAAAAAATCGGTAAACAAAACTGCAATTTTGCATATTTCCTTTACGGAATATTGTGTTTTTGTCTAATTTGCAGTAAAATTATTTATTGAGTTTGTACAAACTTTGTAAATTTAATAAAAAAGTGTGGATTTTTTCTGAAAATGTGTTATTATACTATATAGACCTTTGATTTGGTCTGTATGCAACAACTCTCGGAGGTACACAAAATGAGCTGTAATAAGATTATAACTATCACAAGACAGTATGGTTCGGGTGGTCACGATATTGGGAAAAAGCTTGCCGATAAACTTAACATTCCGTTTTATGATAAAGAGCTTATTACACTTGCCGCAAAAGAAAGCGGTGTTTCTCCCGAAGTTTTTGAACACGTGGACGAAAAAGCTACAAACAGTTTGCTTTATGCTCTTTCGTTAGGATTGTACGACTATGGTAGCGGTTTTTCCGCTTCTATGGGAGATTTGCCTGTAAACGACAAGCTCTATATTCTGCAGCACAAGATTATTAAAGATATGGCTGAGATGCAAAATTTTGTTATTGTCGGAAGATGCGCCGACTATATCCTAAGAGATAAGAAAAATGTTGTGAAGGTATTTATTTACGCAGATATTGAGAGCAGAATAAACAGAGTTTTGCAAAGGCATGATGACATTGACCCGACTCGTGCAAAGCAGGCAGTATTGAAAACAGACAAAACAAGGTCAAATTACTACAGCTTTTATTCAGGACAAAAATGGGGATTACCAGAAAATTACGATTTGTGCATTAACAGTTCAAAGCTCGGTATCGAACAAGCGGCCGACCTAATAATGGACTACATTGATATTACTAACAAAAAATAATTATCATAATGCACCTTTTCCTGAATATACTGTAATGTTTATTTAGGAGGTGTTAATATGAAATTTGTCATTATGGATGTTGATGATTTTATCTTTGAAAATGAAGAATGGCACGAAAGCGAAAGATAACCTTGTGTTACTTTATGTTTCGGATTTCTAAATCGAAAACCGCTTTCAGTGTGTTTTCATTGACATAAAATCAACAAAATACAGCGGATACCTTAAACGGTACCCGCTGTTTTATTTTGCCCCTTAAAACGTAACGAGGGCGTGCAATATCATTTTAAATCCGAACAAATCGTCTATACTTATATAATATTCAAAAAAATCAAAATTATTCATTATTTCCGATAAATGATAACGGATCGGCATACTTTCCGTCAACCTTAACGGCGACATGAATATGGGCATCGTCGCTTGCTTCAAAGGGAACTGCGCCCACTGTACCTAACTTATTACCGCACTTAACGTTATCATCCTTTTCGACATCGACCGAACCGAAGCCGCTGTAAACACAGACAACATTATTTGCCGAAACCTCGACTGTTTTGCCGAACATCTTATCGTCGCTGATTTTAGTAACCGTACCGTCGCACATTGAAAATACATCGTCGCCAAGCTCTGCTTCAAAATCGACCGCTGTGTGCGGTTTCCAAACATTGAGAGTTTTAAAATAGGTGCTCTCCCTGCTGAACGGTCTGAGTACATTTGCCGATTTTACAGGATAAGTCAGAGAAACATCTGCCGACAGCATAGTACGGAGAGCGTCGTCTGTTGCATCTTCATTCGGTTCTGATACATCTGGCTTTGTTGAAAGCTCGGAAACTGCCGTTGGCAACGGAATGGTTTCGCTGATTTCCGAGTCGGTTGTTGCCTCGGTCACTCCGGTTACATATTCATTGACCTGAAGCGACTTTGTCGAACTTATCTGTTCCGACCCTCCGCCGGCAGGAGTCGAAAGTGTGTTGTATGTTGAATATACCGCCATACAAACTGCAACAAGACAGATTGAAAACGCTGTATAAAATCCGATTTTTTCACGGCGGCTACGCTTTTTTCGCCTGTTGTTTTTATTATAATTATTGCTCATAAAAAGCACCTCCGCAAATATTATTGGCAGAGGTGCAAAATTTATACAGAATATTTTGTTATTTTAATGCTTTGAAAGAATTGTTTTTTTATTTTTAAACAACCTTATAGCCTGCGTTTTGAACCGCCGCTTTAAGAGTTTCAAGCGGAACTTCCTTTTCAAGGGTAACAACAGCGGTTCCGTCCTTGTGGCTTACGTTTGCGGACAGCACGCCCGGAATCTCCTCAAGCGCCGACTTCACTCTGCCTTCGCAATGAGGACACATCATTCCTTTAATAGTTATCGTTTCTTTCATAATATGCTCCTTTGAATAATTTGGTTTGGATATATTTTTGTTATGGCTTTTTGGATAAAGCTTTACAAAATTCAGTCTAAGCGCATTTGTAACAACGCTGAAGCTCGACAAGCTCATTGCAGCCGCTCCGAACATCGGATTCAACTGCCAGCCGAGCAAGGTTATGAAAACTCCTGCGGCAAGCGGAATTCCGATAACATTGTAAATAAATGCCCAGAACAGATTCTCGTGGATATTTCTGAGCGTAGACTTGCCGAGCTTTATTGCGGCAGGCACATCTTCAAGATTGCTTTTCATAAGAACTATATCGGCGGCGTCAATAGCAATATCGGTTCCTGCTCCGACTGCGATACCGACATCTGCGTTTGTCAGTGCAGGAGCGTCGTTTATTCCGTCACCGACCATTGCGGTTTTGCCCTCAGCTCTGAGCTTTTGTATTACGCTTGCCTTTCCGTCGGGCAAAACGCCTGCTATAACATTATCGACACCCGCCTGCCTGCCGATTGCATTCGCTGTTTTTTCGTTATCGCCTGTCAGCATAACAACCTTTAGTCCCATATTTTTAAGACGTTTTATTGCCGCACGGCTGTCGTTTTTGATAACATCGGCGACTGCTATAACGCCGAGAAAAACTCCGTTTTTGCAAAAATACAGCGGCGTTTTTCCGTCATCGGCAAGCTTATCTGCGGCGGTCATAATGTTTTCGGAAATTTTTGCAGTGCTTGTGATATAATCCTTGTTGCCGCCAATCAGTTTGTCACCGCCGATAACTGCACTGAGTCCGTTTCCGACAGCAATCTCAAAATCATCTATCGGTTCGGCGGTCAGACCTTTTTCTTCGGCTTTGGCGACTATCGCCTTTGCAAGCGGATGTTCGCTTTTTACTTCAAGAGAATACGCAAGTCTTAACAGCTCGTTTTCACCGATATTATCAGGGATTATATCTGTAACTACAGGTTCACCTTTTGTTATCGTGCCTGTTTTATCAAGTGCAACGATTTTTATTTTTCCTGTTTCTTCAAGTGAAACTGCGGTTTTGAAGAGAATACCGTTTTTTGCTCCGACTCCGCTGCCTACCATTATTGCAACAGGCGTTGCAAGTCCCAAAGCACACGGGCAGCTTATAACAAGAACGGAAATCGCTCTTGCAAGCGCATACCCTGCGCTTTGACCGACAATCAGCCAAACCGCAAGTGTAATTACGGCTACAGCAATGACAGCAGGAACAAATACTCCCGAAACCTTATCGGCGATTTTGGCAATAGGCGCTTTTGTTGCAGACGCATCACTGACCATTTTTATTATTTGCGAAAGCGTCGTATCCTGTCCCACACGCTTTGCCTCGCATTTTACAAATCCCGAACGGTTAATCGTAGCGGCAGAAACCTCATCGCCCGGCATTTTGTCAACAGGAACACTCTCGCCTGTCAGCGCAGATTCGTCAACAGCAGTTGAACCTTCAAGCACTATGCCGTCAACAGGAATACTTTCGCCCGGACGAACCGCAAAAACATCTCCGATTTTCACCGACTCAATCGGTACTTGCTTTTCCTCGCCGTCAACTATAATCACCGCCGTTTTCGGTGCAAGATTCATCAAGCCTTTCAGCGCGTCGGTAGTCCTGCCCTTTGAATACGCCTCAAGCATTTTACCTACGGTTATAAGCGTTAATATCATTGCCGCAGATTCAAAATAAAATTCGTCCATATATCCGCTGACTGCTGCCATATCGCCGTTGAGCTGAGCCGACGTCATTGCAAAAAGCGCATAAGTGCTGTAAACAAACGCTGCTCCGGAGCCGAGCGCAACAAGCGTGTCCATATTAGGCGCAAGGTGAATTAAGCCTTTAAAGCCGCTTATAAAAAACTTTTGGTTAATAACCATTATTATTGCGGTAAGCAAAAGCTGAGAAAGTCCCATTGCGACGTGGTTTTCCGCAAGAAACGGCGGTAAAGGAAAATTCCACATCATATGCCCCATTGAAATGTACATAAGAGCCAAAAGGAATATTACCGAAGCAATAAGCCGCTTGAGTATCTTAGGGGTTTCGGTATCCTTTAGCGCATCATCATCTTTGTGAGAAAGGTCATCCTTTGACAAAGATTTTTTTGACGCCGAATAACCTGCATCCGAAACCGCTTTGATAATCTCATCATCGGACGCCGTTCCTTCAACAGACACTGAATTTGTCAGCAAGCTGACAGAACACGAGGTAACGCCTTCAAGCTTTGATACCGCTTTTTCTACCCTTGCACTGCAAGCCGCACAGCTCATTCCATTTACGTTATACTGTTCCATACTCTCACCTACTTCATCAGTTTTTTCAGTGTTTCAACAAGCTCGTCAATTGTTTCATCCTTTCCGCTGCGAATATCATCCGCAACGCAGGTGTGAATATGATTTGAAAGCAATTCCTTGTTAAACGCATTAAGAGCCGCATTTGCGGCGGCGGACTGTATCAAAATATCGGGACAATAGGCGTTGTTTTCCACCATTCTTTTTATTCCCCGAATTTGCCCCTCTATGCGGTTAAGTCTGTTAATAAGGCTTTTGTACTCCTTTTCGGTTCTCATTTTTGTTTTATGACAATGACATTCGTTTTGCATAATACACCTCACTTAAAACTAAAGTAACTGAATTTGTCTTCTTTAATTTCATAATATACCCCCATAGGGTATTTGTCAAGCATAAAAACAAAAAAATTACACCGCACAGAAAGTACGGTGTAATAGCAAAAACTGAATTAGTCTGCCGAATAAGGAAGCAGAGCAAGGTGACGGGCACGCTTGATAGCAACCGTGAGGTCACGCTGGTGTCTTGCACAAGTGCCTGTTACACGGCGAGGAAGAATCTTTCCTCTCTCCGACATATAACGGCGAAGATGTGCAATGTCTTTATAGTCAATATGTTCAACCTTGTCAACACAAAATCCGCAAACTTTCTTGCGCGACTTTCTGCCGCGGTTGTTTGGTCTTTCTGCCATAGCGAAGTTCTCCTTTCAAATGAGAATTATTTTAAATCGTTAATAGTTTAATTAAAACGGCAGGTCATCGTCAAGCGGAAGATCCTGAAAATCGGAATTTGAACCGCTCTGGTATGATGCTGGAGCCTGCGGCTGCGTCGGTGCAGGATAGCTTGGCGCTGCGCCGTAGCTCTGGTTTGCACCGTACTGCTGGCTGTATCCGCCCGCATTGCTGTCACGGCGTTCACCCGTGAACGAAACATTATCTGCGACAACCTCAACGACATAGCGGTTTGAGCCGTCTTTTGCCTGATAAGTACGGCTTTGAAGCTGACCTTCAACGGCAATCAAAGAGCCTTTGCCAAAATAACGGCAAACAAACTCCGCTGTGCTGCGCCAGCAAACTATATCAAAAAAGTCAGCCTTACGTTCTTCGCCGCTTTTGACGTAACTGCGGTCAACTGCAATTCTGAATGTTGTAACGCTTATGCCGGACGCCGTAGTTTTTAACTCAGGGTCAGAAACAAGTCTTCCCATTAAAATAACTCTGTTAATCATAATTTTTCCTTTCGTAATTCGGGATTTACCCTACAATGTGATTATTCGTCTTCCTTTTTGATAATGAGTGAACGCATAACGCCGTCTGTGATCTTGTAGATACGGTCAAGCTCTGCAGGGAACTCGGCTGTGCTTTCAAAATCAAAAAGAACGTAGTAGCCTTCGCTTTCTTTGTTGATAAGGTACGCAAGCTTTCTCTTGCCCCATTCGTCAACATTTTTCAAAGTGGCATGCTTCTCAATGAGGGTCTTGAATTTTTCAACGATAGCCTGAATTCCTTCTTCGCCCTTTTTCATTGAAATGATCATTACTGTTTCGTAATTAGCTGTTACTGCCATTTTTGCACCTCCTTCTGGACATTATGGCGGTTAATACCGCAAGGATCGTTGCACAATACAACAGGTTTATTATACCATATAATTTGAGCTTGTCAACAATTTTTCAATAAAAAATCGCCTGGTTTATACGGCATTTTCATTGACAAATCGGGAAAATGATATATAATAAAATTATTATAAATTATTATGTGATATTATGCAATAAAATATTAAGGACAGGAAGGTGTTTCTTTGTTTACTATTCTAAAAGAACACAAGGGCTTTGGCAAACAGATATTTCTGTTAGCAAAAAACGAGCTTATCAAAACCTATAAGGGCGCAGTAATCGGTCCGATGTGGGCGGTTGTTAAGCCCGCATTTACAATATTTGTATATTGGTTTGCCTTTTCGGTAGGAATAAGAAAGTTAAAAGAACTTGATATAAATTTAGGCGGTCCCGATCCGTTTACTATCGACTTTTTTACCTTTATGTTTATCGGTATAATCCCGTGGTTTTTTATTCATGACAGCATTGTTCAGGGTGCAAAAACTCTGAGAACCAACAGACAATTTATTACCAAAGTCAAGTTTCCTGTTTCAACTATATTAACTTATACTTCTCTTTCACGAATGTTTGTGCATTTGATTCTAATGGCCATTATGTACACTTTTGTTTTATTCAGAATCGGTCCGAGTTGGTATAATTTACAATTCTTCTTCTATTGTCCGATTATGTACCTGTTTTTTGTTGCACTCTCTTGGTCTACTGCACCTATGTCTGCATTCAGCAAAGACTTTGAAAGTCTTATTGTATCGGTTATGTCGGGAGTTTTCTGGCTGTCGGGCATTATGTACGACTCCTACAGCAAAAATCTACCCGATGTGATAAGAAAAATAATGCTGTTTAACCCGGTCAATTTCTTTGTAAACGGTTACCGCAACTGCTTTTTGTATCACAGAGGTTTTTGGGAATATAAAACCGAGCTTGTAATCTTTTTGGCTGAATTTGCAGTTATTTTTGCACTCGGCATATTTAATTATAACAGACTCAGGAAAAAACTTCCTGACGTGCTTTAACGGAGGTAATTATGTCAGAACCGATCATTACCTTTAAAAATGTCAGCAAAACATATATCCTATATAAAAACGATCAGGCAAGGTTTAAGGCGCTTTTCATTAAACCCAAGCACGCTAAGACAAACAAGGCGCTCAACGATGTTTCCTTTGAGATCAGACGCGGAGAATCCGTAGGTATCGTAGGCGACAACGGCGCAGGCAAATCGACCTTGCTCAAAATGATAACAGGAGTTACGTTCCCCGATACCGGCGAAATCAAAGTAAACGGCAGAGTTGCCGCATTGCTTGAACTTACAGCGGGATTTTCTATGGAAATGACCGGACGCGAGAACATCTATCTAAAAGGATATATTCTCGGACTTGAAGACGATTATATCAAAACCATTGAGGAAAAAATCATTGACTTTGCCGAACTGGGCGACTATATCGATCAGCCGGTAAGAACATACTCAAGCGGTATGAAAATGCGTTTGGGCTTTGCAATCAACGTAAATATTGACCCCGACGTCCTTGTTGTTGACGAGGCTTTGTCGGTCGGCGACGCTACCTTTAAGCGTAAATGCAAAGACAGGATAAAACAGATTATTGACGCCGGCACAACTGTGCTTTATGTAAGTCATAACGCCGAATCTGTAAGAGAAATCTGCCCCCGTGCAATTTATCTTAAAAAAGGCACCGTTATCTTTGACGGTCCGACAGATGAAACCCTAAAGATTTATAAAGAAACAAAAGAAAAAGAAAAAAAGGCTAAGGCAAAAAAATAAGCTGCCAAGGCTGAAAATGCCGTATGCCGTGCGCCCCGTATAGGGCAGCGGCATTATTGCTTTTTAGACAAAGGTATTGTTAATGAAAATTAAAGACAGATTAAACGAATTTGAGGCAGACTGGGCGGCTGTTCCGACAGTCGAAAAGGAAACGCTCCTAAAGCTGAAAAACAAAACAATTTTAATCTGCGGGCACAAGCTTGCCCGCTGCCTTTGCTATACCCTTTTGTATCTTAACGAAACACAAAAGCTGAATTGCAAAGTGATATTGTGCGGAAATTACGACAAGCTGCCAAACGACTGTTTCGCCGATATACTACTCAGAAACGATTTTGAATATCTGAGCTTTAATTCCGAATCAGAATTAAAAAATATAGACTATATAGTTCATACAGGCTTTTGCAATGAAAAATGTACCGATGAAGTTACAAGCTTTAAGAACGAAACATATGCTGTAAACGCAGCAGCTCGAATTGCGGGAAAATGCAAAGCAAAAGCTGTTTTGCTAAGCGACAGCAGAGTTTACGGAAATGCAAAGCCGCACCGTGTTTACTCCGAAAATGAATATGCAGAGGTCACTATCACTTCAACCGATAGTTTTAATTCTCAGCTTTTGAGAACCACAGAAAACCTATGGCATTGCAATCAAAAGCAATACGGGTTTGACCTGACCGTACTGCGAACCGGCGTTATTCTCGGCGCTTGCTCAGGAATTGAAACATTTATTGACAAGGTTATTGAAAGCGTTGCCAAAAACTCCGAATACAGTGTATTTAATTCTTTTAAAGAATATTCGTTCATATATATAAGCGATGTATTCAGGGCGATATTTTATGCATTGACAGAAATAGAGACTAATCAGACTTACAATGTTACAGGCAAAAATTCTAAAGCGTCAACAGGTATGATAGCGGCGATTCTTCACGATATCTATGGCGAAAAAGTAAGAATCAAACTAATCGGAAACGGCGACTCCGACTATTGTGCAATAAACGCTAATAAAATTGACGAGCACGGCTGTTCTCCCATTATTGATTTTAAGACTGCACTTGAGCTTTGCGTTATGAGCAGAGCAGACAACAACAAAGCTCTTGCGCTTCCTCACAACCACGACGGCAGACTTGACTCTATCCATAACATATTGCTTGCATATCTGCTTGAAGTTGACAGGATATGCAGAAAGCACAATATCAAGTATTTTCTCGGCGGCGGTACACTCCTCGGCGCTGTAAGGCACCATGGATTTATCCCGTGGGACGATGATGCGGATATTATGATGCTGCGTGAAGATTATGACAAATTCTGTAAAGTTGCAGAGAGCGAACTGCCAAAAAATATGACTTTTCAGAGTAACGAAACCGATAAAAACTGCTACTATGAATTTGCAAAAATCAGGCTTGACAATACGGTTTTTGCAACAGGCTTCTCAAAGAATCACAAGGCTATGCATAACGGGCTTGCGTTTGATATTTTTTGCCACGACAAAACCGCAAACTCAAGGCTCGGACAAAAAATTCATCTTGGTATGACGCTGTTTACCCGTGCGCTTGTTTTTAACAAATGGAATAACAGAAAGACAGACAACGGCAACAAAGTACAAACTGTACTTACTAATCTCTGTATAAAGCTGTTTCCAATTCGTTTTAGCCTTTGGCTTGAGAAAAAAGCTCTGAGTTTCTTTAAAGGAAAAAAGAACGCAAAATACCTGTATGACGGAATGGGCAGGAACATATATAACGGCAGTTTCCTGATAAGCTATCTTAGCGAAGCGATTTATATGGATTTTGAGGGATACAGGCTGCCTGTACCGAAAGAATATGATAAATACCTGAGATTTTTATACGGAGACTATACAGAGCTTGCCCCGCTGAGCACAAGACTGGGTTGTCACGAAATAAAGCTCTGCGATATTGGGGAATACGACGGCGCACACATTTGCAAAAAATAAACTTTACCGCTTGACAATACACAAAAACCGTAGTATAATGTATTTCGTTACAGAGATGCGGATGTAGTTTAGTGGTAGAACTTCAGCCTTCCAAGCTGATCGTGTGGGTTCGATTCCCATCATCCGCTCCAAAAAAGCGCACCCTATAGGTGCGCTTTTTTTGTTGTGCGGATTGGGAATCGAAGCCGAGCGTAAAAAAAACAGTCCTGCGGACTGTTTTTAGCGAGGTGCGTAGAAGTTACTTTTCCGACAGCAAGTGAACACATAAAACGACATCTTCCCTATTTTCATATGATACTTACATCATCCGCTCCAAAGCGTCCTATTTACATAGGGCGCTGTTTTTTTATATTGTTTATGCTAAACCTGCATAAACACTGAACTTTTAGCCAATTCTTATTTTTAAAAATTATAGACGGCACAAGACAATACAAGACACGTTTCGACTGCGAATCTACACAGAAACTACACAGTAAATAAAAATACTTATTACAAAAACCACCCCTCAACCAATTAAGGCTGAGGGGTATTTTTATGCACGACAAATGATAATTAGTTTTTGTTGATTTTGAAATATGGTGTCAAATGTATCTGTAAACGGTCAATGCCAACTCCTGCAGCTCCGGCATAGCCGTCTTGACCGTTACCGACAATATCATCGTGTTGCCAATCGTAATATGTCTTACCAATCGGCGATACACGATAAGTTGCATAATAATATTTGTTATTTTTTGACCTATCTGTATAATAGATTATTTGTATCATATCTATCTCACGACTGCTGCCGGCATAACCGTTATCGCAATCAGATGTATCATATCCTGTTACCCAAGCTTGTCATAATCAAATGCAGGCGGCGTCTGTTCCGAATTGGGCTTTGATTCGGCGGGTGGTGTTTGGTTTGGATTTTGTTCTGACATAATACTATCTGTCCTTTCAGTTATTCGGGTGTCTCCCATAGTCAGTTTATAGAGTGTCTCTCTGTTTCAGTTTTGCTCGGTGTCTCCCGTAGTTTAATGCCTTCGGGCAATAAAAAAGCACCTGTGCAGTCACTCACAAGTGCGTTTTAAACTGTTTTTGTTGTCTTTCTTTTCGGCTTTTCCGTAGCGTTTGACTTATTTTCCGTAGCGTCGGGCTTGACCTCTTCTGCAAAGCCGCCGTCAATGAGTTTCTTTGCTCTCTGCTCGGAACATTCAAAAACTTCATTCACAGGTCGGGTTACATAGCCGTTTTGCCTGTCGTTAAATGCTGTTGTTACTCTGATTTTCATTCTGTCACCACCTTTCTGATTTTTGGTATTAAAAAAGCACTCAATCCGATTGATTAAGTGCTAATCTCTGTATTAAATTCACGCATAACAAAACCGCCCACAAGGAGCGGTTAGTTAATAATCAAGATGATACATATGCCTGCCTGTCTTTTTAAAATGTTCTTCATCAGCTTTCTTTGCCTCGGCTTTTATTTCATCAGGGGCATCTTGTCTTATAGAACGATACCCATAATCGTCTAATTCTGTAGTCCATTCTCTGAACTTTGCATATTCACCATTCATAATATCAATCACCACCTAAAATTATATTAATAACTTTTTTAGAAGTAGCTCGCGCTTTTTCCGTCATACTTTCTGCAATACACTCAGAGATAAACTCATCAATACTATCAAAAGCATATAATGAAACATCGCTGTTATCGACTTTTGACATTATTTTTCGTATCTCACTGAGCTTACTGTCCCATAACGGGTCATTTAACCTGTGTTCAAGCTGTATCGCATGACCTATCTCGTGTCTGAAAGTATGCAAAGGATGTGCCGAAGACCATTCACACGATTTTTTCATTTTTTGTGCTTTTTGTGCGTGTTCAGACAAAGCATTTTTCTTATTCGCAAACTTTAATAAAAGTTCTCCCGAATTATCGTAAAACTCACCATAATCCGTTGAATTTTTAGAATTAAGTATGCCAACTCTTGAAATGGTTGTTACTTTACCGAATTTCTTTTGCATATTTTCAAGTTCGTTATTAAAAGTTTCTTGAACTTCTTTTGTAACACCCTTTTCAAATTCTATTATACCACTATTTACGGAATTTTCAACATCTGTCTTTGCTTTTTCAGCAGTGATTTCAGATTTTTCTTTTTTCGTGATTGATTCACTGTCTGATATTTTATGAATATAATCTTCCTTTTGCTCCGCCAACTTATCCGCCCTGTCGTGCCACTCGTTTGACCTCGCTTGTGCAACACGTTTGTTATCATTATCAAGGCTGTATTTTGCCCTGCGGTCAAAGCGTTGCGCCTGACGTTCGGCGTACTGCTGTTGAGCTTCAAGCTGTTCTCTGCGGTCCATTTCCGCCATTTCTTTGGCAGTAACGGGGCTTAATGTTGTTATCCCCTCATAATATGTACTTGTGCTGTCCTTACAACGTGGGTGAAACAATCCGCCTGCAATAGCGTTACTGAGCAGCGGATATTTGCCGTCGGATTGAGTTCCGCCCGAATAAACATCATCAATAAACACTTTGCCGATATATTCGGCACATTTGGGACAGCCGCCTTGTCTGGAGTTCACCACAACAAGAGAGAGTCCGTACTTTGCCCTTTCCTCACCTTCGCCACGCAGATAAGCTCGCTTGTTAGCCGTCTTGATTGCCATATCCGCATAATCCGACAAGGTGTGTCTTGCGCCGTTTTTATACTCCACGCAATTCAGACCTGCGTCAAGCATATCCTTACACGCCATATCAACTGCTTGTTCGTATGTAACCGAGCCTGTGTTCATTGCGACCTGTGCGTTAAAAATCGCCTTGCGGTACTTATCATTGCTCATACGCAGGACTGCCGTTTCTGTCCCTCGGAACTTTGATTTCAAGCTCGCCCATCTGCGTTTTTACC